>JAEEGF011252982.1_pt1 | contig 44895 bp, 43 predicted proteins | sample 9134171 | NCBI WGS metagenome assembly JAEEGF01 (sample SAMN16246542, study PRJNA631951) | gut metagenome | biome: gut microbiome; feature: rumen; material: AP-attached | host: Bos | place: Iran: Karaj | collected 2018-10 | reverse complement strand
CTTCATCAAGGCTAATACTATACGCTGCATAACTAAAACATCCAATTAGGCCAAGGGAAAGAACATACACAAAAATTCTGGCACTATTATCTAAAAAAATATTAAAATCATCATCACTGGATTCCGATTCAATAACAACCTTATTATTTCTTAAACACTGTGCAATTTCCACATTTGGATACAGGTCTGATATCTTGAAAATCCCTGTTTCTGACATAATGGTTAAAGAATCATTTTCCATATACATACATTTTTTGATGTCAGTATATCTAATATTCTTTTTTCTGAATAAACCGTTAATACAAATCTCATCTTCTAAAAAAAATATTTTGCATCTTGTAATTCCTAATGCCCATAAATATGCCATTATCATAAGCACTGCAATAACCGTCTTAACGACCGCAGATGCATTACTTGGTAATACAAGCAAACATATATCCAGTACAGCTAATGCTATTGCAACAGCTAACACAATATATGAATATTTTTTTAGCGAATATGTATTATCTCCAACTTTCATTGAGCTAGCATTCAGTCTTGCAACAACAAAACTTGCTACAAGAGAAGCTGCTCCTACCAATACTATTTGACTTAACATGCTATCTTCTCACTATGTTTTTATTCTTTAATACTTGTTCTAACTTTTCAGAATTAATTAAATATTCCCCCACTTCAAGCATTTTTTTATTATCACTATTATATAAGTATAATAATCTGCGGAGATTCAGAATAAATAACTATTTTTCTAATGGAATAGCAAAATCAACCATTACTACAGTATCTTTCGCATGAAGCCAAACAAGAGCGTCCTTTGATTCGTACATATATGATGTATCACTTGATTTATCTTCTGCCTTCTGACCATAAGCGTTTGTTAGTTGACTAGATATATCTTCAAAAGCGGATTGTGCAGCATCATTAGATTCGCATCTAATAGTAAAACTAACTTGACCTAATTTATCTTCTAAAAAAATATATGTAAACTCACTGTCATATCCTAAGAATTTATCTTCGTATGTAATTCTATTATCTCCGTCTATTTTAGGTTCAATATCTTCCGCCTTTCTTACATCTTCTACACTATCATTCCAATCAGAATTTCTCACATCGTGTAATGAGAAAACAGACTGCTTCCCACATCCTACAAGAAGGATTAATATTATTGCTAATAATAAAGCTTTTTTCTTCATATTTTGTCACCTCACTATTTCCAATCTTTTTTACTAACTAAATTCCAAAAAAAGAACAGCTATCATTTGAGATAACTGTCCTAAAAAAACTTGATGCAACTAGCCTACCCTACTTATTCCTCTCCAGGGATGTTCCCAGGTTTGCATCGGTTTTCTGAAGCTTAGACACCGCTTTCTTTACATTTCCCAAATCTTTTTTTCTAGTTCTAATAATCTTTTTCCCAAGCGCAATTTTTTTATAAAATCTTCGCAAGCCTCAGCCTCTGAATCAAAACAACTTACTACTCCTATCAAAGAAGCTCGCTCATCTGTGTTATAGACCTTCCATGTGCCGTCCTCTTGTGTAATTACAACCTCATACGGTTTCAAGGACGCAGCATTACAAATATTTGCACCATCCAAATTTTCTTCTTTAATTATTTTTTCTAAATCTTTAATCAGCATTTTTTCACCTACTTATCTTCACTAACAAATGAAAAATTAATATGTGCTTCCAATTTTTACCAAATTATTTGAAAAATCCAGGCTAACTGGGGCCTTTTATCCTCTTATTGATACTTCTTCCTAACTTTATGTGTCATCAAATCCGCCATTCTTGTTGGTGCTGGGATGTGGCTATCTTTTGTGATGACCATATTTGTTAGCTCCATTGCAGTATCCAAATCAATTTTGTTTCCTATAGAAAGAAAAATCGGCTTTACATTTTCAGCTGTCCTTAACACTCTGCCATACACTTCTCCATCAATGATAATATCTGTGTAAGCCCCTGCATTGCTTTCTGGCATTATAAAGTCTACATCATTTATTTTGTAATAGCTTTTTGCAATTCCTATAGTAGGCTTTTTTATTAGTATGCCTGCATGAGTAGCTAGGCCCATATGCCTTGGGTGAAGGTAACCATTTCCATCAAAGAAAATGACATCTACATCAGTTTCCAACAGGCTATATACTTCCTCGAATAGCGGAAGTTCTCTGAATGCCAAACAACCTGGAATATATGGAACATCTACTTTCTTTACAGTATATTTTTCTTCTATAACTTCAAGCGAAGGAAAATCTAATACTACAATACAACAATTTGCGTATTCATCCTCCCCCTTTTTCCAATAGGCTAAATCGACTCCAGCAATCCTTTTAATAGCAGAAATAGACACTGCATTATGCAGGTCTATTTCTCTCATAAGCTCTATTTGTTTTTTTATAAAAATTTCTTCCTTATCCATCATTTATAATCCAAAATACTTCTTATAATTGAATTTTTCGCCATCACGAACTATTTCTTCGTGGATTTTCATGAGGTTATACTTTTCTCGAAGTTCCTTGATTTCTTCTAGATGTGATTCATCTACAAATGGAAACGCAGGACCATCTGGTCTGAATTTTTTTTCTGTAATTTCACCATTCTCATCGTAGCATATATAGTCTATGTCATAATTTTGGATTACTAAGGCCACTGCGCGAACTTTCCCACTCTCATAAAATTCTATTGAAAGACCAGTCTGTAAGCTATACTTCATGTGAGAAATCATTTCTAGCTTATCACTATAATCATAGTATTCCTTACATACGCCATCATAGTACCCATTGACTATATTACCTTCTCTACATATAAAGCCTCTATCATATTCCTCTAGATGCCCGGTGTATGGCTTAGTACAATCTTCATCTATATAGTAAATTGGATTTCCGTTAAAATCATCAGTAGTATATAATTCTATTTCGTTCATTTATATCACTAAATCACTATTTTCCCTTATATAAGCACTTGGTATAAAGTCAGCCAACCAAACTTTTTCATTACCATAATAAAACATTACTCCATCATCCCAAGCCTTCTTGGCATCAATGACTAGGACAACAGGAAATTTATCATGGCGACTTCCTACATTTTTAGCAGTTTCTGTATCTTGAGATAAATGAACATATTGCCTACCTTGAGGCAGCAATCCATTTTCTCTAATTGATTCTATAAATCTACGAGCAGTTCCATGATACAGTACTTCTGGTGGAATTCTTTTCTCTTTTGTGATTTTCATTGGTAATGAATGTCCATAAAATGCTCTTATTCGTCCATTAACAATTTCGTGACGCTTCTTTTCTGATTTATTGATCATCTCAACCAAATCAGATTCACTAATATCTTTCCATTTATCTGATTTATTTAATGCATCTAAAAGCTGTACCACTGGGACCCAGCCTTCTTCATCCATTTCCAATTCATACTCCCAAGGAGCATGGCGTAAAGCATATGATACTTCCTTGCTTAAGATACTATAATCCATTCTATTCCCCATTTATAAAACTAAATAACTAAACAATAAAAACTATTAATCCTATTGATTTTCTTCAATCAATTCATCAATTGCGGCCTTCATCCAAAGCCAAATATTGTCATACGTTTTTCGCTGTTCATACCCCTCATCTGCGAAATCATGAACAATAAAAACTGTTTCTCCCTTTCCTTCTTCAAAACAAGCAATATCATCACTGTCATCTCTTCTAGCAAAAGGAATATATTTTCTATTTGGATATCTTTCATTCATTCCTTTGTATCTATTCTCCAACTGAATGTCTGGAATGAAATACCAATATTCAAAATCAACTAAATTCAAATCCACTATAGTTTCATACCCCATAGGATAATCAAAACCATCTATTCGTTTTATATTACTCATATCAATTATCTCCTTTATTTCATCTTTTCTAAATACCATCCGCCCATAGGATTGTTAATTCTAAATGAAATTTTTTGTTTTCCTATTCTAAGTTCAATTGCCTCTCCCCAAGTAGATGGAATACCTTTTTTGGTTGTGAAGCGATCTATGAATTCTTCTGGTAATGTCTCATTGTATGGATGAATTTTTGCCTGTACATCTATACCAGCTTCTCTCGCAGCAGCAACTCTCGTATTGTCAATAGTTGTATATGCTCCATCTGGCATTTCAACAACATCAATTGGATCTCCCTTCCAACCATTTTTCATCATACTTTCCGTAATTTCTGAAGAACCATTAACAGATGATTGACTAAACCTAATTTCGTTAGGATCAATCTTTTCCACCTTCGGTCCGGTTAATTTCTCTGCTACCTTCTTAGCCACTATAGCCTCTACAATCTTCTCTGTAGCATAACCGGCACAGAAAGCCATACCTTCTTCATCTCCTGTATCAAACATTCCCTGGAACATAGCACCAACAGCGTTTTCTGGATCTTGTATGAAAACCTTAACACCTTGATATATCTCATTGGTTCCATCTATCAACAATGCAGCTCTAACTCCTGGTGGCATTGGAATTGCTGGATTTATTGCCAATGCAATTTCTAATGGAGCTTTTAATCCTTTTAGCAAATCTACAAAACCAGTAGCGAATCCTCTTAGGAAATCGATTCGCACATCAATTTCATCTTTAAGCAAATCCAATACGCTGGCAATTGAGTAGTAAATCATGTTCATTTTAGCATAGTATATATCATCAGTATTTTCATATTCTACTACATAATTATCATATATAGATTTTATGCTTTCAGTTTCGTCCCACAGTTCTTTAGCTGCGTTGTTTAAAGAATTATTAAAGAAATTATTAAGCTTATCATAATTTCTTTCTCTTCGACGTGCTCTCTCAGCATTTCGAGCGCGTACTTCATCTGCATCATCAGAAAAAGGATTAACAAATTCGTCCATATACCAATGACTAGGAACTCCATGATAACAGTTTAAATATCCATAAGGGATTCCACGTATTTGCTCAAGGTTCCACCAAATATCATTTCTATCTACTCGACATAAGGCTGACGAATCCTCTGGTGCTATATATGACGTCATATCAGTCATATAGTTATCCATGTTAGTATAAACATCATTTAAAACACTGATTAAGCCAGAATAATCTACAGATATATCTTCTTCAAATTCCGTATCTAATTCCTTAAATGCATCTCCTTCTTGAGCCTTAATAACATCTGCAAATGTTTTTGTTGACGTCTGTAAGTCTACAAGTGCATCTTTGTATTGCTTAACAACAGTTTTTATAGCTTCTAAAACGTCATAATTGATTTTTAAATCTCTATGCTGTCCCACATTATTCCCCTTTTATTTATTCAAAACTCATATTATTTAATTCTGATATCAAACTATCATATTTTCGTTCCATATTAGCAATGTGTGTTTCCATGGACTTTCTCTTATCCGCATTTTCAAAATCCATCTCTGTGAAGTTCTCACGAACATCTTTCTTGCATCTTCCCAAATATGAAACTAATTCATTTCTGAAACTACTAGCATCAGATTGTGACAATTGCCCCATGATTATTCTCCTTCTATCTTTTCTCCGATTTGCTGATCAACAGATTTCAAAGTGTTTGAGGCTTTTTCAACTCTATTTGTATACTTTGTTATACTCTTAGACATCTTTTCCTTTACTTTAGGATTTAAACATTCAAGAGTACGCTGTAACTTATCAACATAATCTGAATTCATTCCATCCAATGCTGTAATGGCCGCATCAAACCCGTTTTCTGTTAAAGAGTTGTAAGTATTAATTGCTTTTTTCATATTTGATACTGCAGTCTCTACTGCAGCATGATTTACTTTGATTTTTTCTGCCATTTTACGCTTCCTTATTTTCCACAAAGCCCATAGATAATCTATGCTGTTTAACAATAATCTCATCCATTATTTCATAAACAAACTGGTTATCAATTTCAGACTCGTATCCTTTATGAACAACCCTTTTTATAGTTGCTGGTGTGAAAGAAATAATCTTTCCTGTACCATAATTACCTGTAGGATATATTTCTCCTCCATACTGGTAAAATGGCCCTGTCTCATCACCTAAAAATCTTTTTGTAATAACCACATAAAGCTGAGTTGAATATGGATTTGGAACCTTTATTTTCTCCAAATCAAGTTCTACTAATGTGCCCTGAGGCAAGATATCTTCACATATTGTTATTGTCTGAGCTAGAAAATATTTAAAATCATCTCTGTAGATACTAGCTGCCTCTAATTGATACTGCATTTCTACATTTTCATCTATAGGATTCACTTCGATGTCTCCTATATTGATATTCTGATTTAATCCATTTTTTATAATGCTATAGACAACATATAAGTTTTTTATATCCTTTGTCATTTCAGGATATACCGCATGTAAAAACTTAGTATTATCTTCAGAGAAGCCAAAAGATTCTACCAAATCATCATATAACTTTCTTTTATTATTCTCCTGCATATTTATGTCCTTTCACCGTATTCCGTTCACAATTTTAACACATTTTACACCCCACCCATATAAATTATATTGCCAAAATCACGCCAATTATGCCAAAATGTGCTAGTTTAAATTACAACCAATATCCTTATGGTCCAAATCTCCATTCTCCATCATTGTTAGTAACTTATTTGGGCTGCAATCTCTACATCACCATTTATCAACTTGAGCAGCAGCTTCTATGTTTTTTATACCATCCCTACTCCTCCTACCAATTGAGTTATAACTTCTATGTGCTCTCTTGTCTTTCCTATTTCTAGAGTTTTAACCGACTTTTTCCCTCCAAGTGGAAGTACTGGTACAAAGCAGTAACACTCATCATTCTTTAGTATACCGACAAATTTCTTTGCCTCTTCAAATAAATCCAAATCAAAGATTCAGTTCTTATGTGAATATACCCTCTCAATTAAATATCATTTATAGAATAAAAATGGTTGCTCATATATACTGAAAATTCTTCATTAGTAAATCTATATTCCTTAAATAATTTTCCACTATGAAGCCTTACAGCACAAGCATAAACAATAGCTTTATCATTGAAAGGACCTGTAAAAATACAGTCATTGTGATCATCAACTGAATATAAATACCAGCCACCTTTTATATCTACACACCCACACATTCCAGGTTTTCTAACAAACTCACCAACGGTAAAATCCTCTCTTATTTTTAACTTACTTTGTAAAATGTCCTTTATTTCTTTCTTAGAAATCATAGAATATACCTCCATTTAATGCTATTATTCCTCTTTCAAAATCTGAAATATTATGTTGGCAAATTTTATTTATCTGAAGTGAGCTAATAATGAAAAAGTCCCGCCACCAAATAGAGCAGCGAGACTCAAATGATATCCCTAATTATTTTATATTCCTAAGACGCTACAATCTGCCCATCCTTAACTTCAACCTCAACACCCCAATTGTTTAGAATCCACTGGCTGAGTGCCTCATCCGTAGCTTCCAACTTCTCATAGGCACCATAGATATATGTTAATAGGCTACCATATAAGGTCATCATCTTTTGGATGTGAGCATATAATGAATTTATGTACTGAGACATTTCTTCTTTCGCGTCTCCAATATATGATGATTCGAGCGCCGTTCTAGCAGTGTAAACCTCAGTTAATGCACTACTCAGATTTGTACTTATATTTGTAATTTCCTGTACGTAGTTTAATAATGCTACGCCTGTTTTAATTTCTTTAGTATCTGACATAATTACTCCATTTTTTAATACTACTCATTCTTTAACAAATATTCATCATAAACACTTTGCATAGAAATGCTAATTCCCTCAATATCACCAAAATAAATCAAGCAATGAGTAACTCTCTCGTTTAGATCATCTTCAAAACCTAGCTTCTTGTCCTCAAGTTCAAGCCCTTTTCTAGCTATTAGCTCTATTTTATTTAGCCTTTTTCCAACTCTTCCTGTTTCATAAATATTGCCTTGAAAAGTTACACTCAACTTAGCAAAGAAAAAATCATCTAAATCAGAAATATTAACCTTTGTCATAAATCCATCTTTTCTTTCAGTTGATTTTTCAGATATTGAATCATTAGAAAAAACATAAATCTCACCATCAATATGTGCTAAATATGTCTGATTTTTATATTTTGCAAGATAGAATCCATTTCCATCGAATCCTTTCAATGCTATAGCTTTTAATTCATCTATATTCATTCTAATCCTCCTAGAATAATTCTATTTCACCTACTTCATCTATTACTCCAACTGGTATCCTATTTTTTCCTTCTATTCTAAAAATATTACCATTCTTTATACCTACTCGACCATTTACAGTAGAGAACTCAGGAATTCCAAACGAATTAGCATTTCCTTGATTTAGAGTAATTCCTGTTCCCGTATCAGGATTTGTTCTTCTGTTATAGAAACGTGCCTCTTCTTGAATAATATTATCTTCACTAACACCTGATAATGCTGAAAGCTCTGGCACTTGTTTCTGAGATTGTTTAGTCCAAATTTCGTTTAAATAAGTGTTATTTGCACTAGAATTATCTGTAATATCATAACCATTATATTTATAATTAGGATATTTGTTATGAAACTTATTAGCAACTGAATCACTCAATTCTACAGCATCTGTGGTAGCAGATATTCTTACAACTGCATCCACTTTACCTTCCATTAATTCACCTTCTACAATGTAGAATACATTAGGCTTACCGGACTCATTAACAAATTTCGAGCCATCAAATCGAAGTCCCGTTGAATCTACAATATTTGTAGCATCTGTCAAAGCATCAGTATCTCGCTTCAAAGCAATACAGCCTCCCAATGAAGCGGTATCCCCATCCTGAAAGAATTTAGCAAAATTGTCTGCATCTATTGATTTACTTATTTCTGTTCCTGCCAAAATAACACCTGCTTCATTGGTTACATCGGCAGTCAATTCCATCCTAATTTTAAATGCAAGTTCTCTTTCAGCCTGTGGCAGTTGGTGCTGAGGCGTTCTAGATATATTAAGATACTCAGCTTCTGAAAGATTATATTTAGATAAAATATTCTTTAATTTATCATATGATCCCCCGCGTATAACTATTCCTCCACCATCAATATCAACATTATTAATATCAGGTAATTTCCCGCCTCCGTCCATACTATACTTAGTAATATGAACATCTCCAATGATGATTCTATTCAACCCGTAACTAGTTCCCATACCAGCTCCCATTGAGAACATCAATGTAAGTGGTAATGGCAATCCCATTTCATTACATGCGTATCCTGTCCAGTATGATGTAGTGGTAGAAGCAGCATCTATAGCAACAGCCTTACCCATGTTCATAAGTATTTCCTGTGTTGCAAGTCCTGCGCCTTTCATTGCCACATAAGATGTACCTAGCGAGAAGGCTCCTACTACAGCACCAACACCCTTCATTCCTCTTTCAAAATCTGAAAGGTCTTCATCTGTAATATAATCTGTTCCTGTGCACGCCTCTATCAAAGGAAGTATTATAGTAATATCAAGCACAGCTGATAGGAACTGCCTAAACGGCTGATCCTTAGTATGAGAAAACTCTCCCATGCTAACAAACTGATCCAGGTATTCCTCAAGGGTTATCTGATTTCCATCCTCACCCACCAGATTAGCTTTCAGGTTTTCATACATAGTTACATACTGATTACTGAAATCCTTGAACTCTTTTGGGATATTAGATAATGTGCCACCATTCTCAGGTGCAGTAACACCTAAGAAATCTTCGATTGAAAGAGTCTTCTTAGCACAGTTTTCATAATCACCATGGCTAGTATGTGCTGTATATGTAATCCCTAATGTGTTTTCAGTGCTATAGTCTTCTACCTTTATTCTACTGATGCTTTCGGTAGCATTTAGATTGAAATTCTTATATAAAGGTTTATCTATAAGCTCTAATGCATAAAATGCCAAATCACTAGAGTATGCTAAAAGTTCTCCCAGCATCTCGGCACTATAACAAATTTTTTCCTCCTGATTGGTATGATAAATCCCTTCAACACCTGCATCAACTAGTAATTCATCTATCTTTGCCAGTTCTGAATTCATCTCCATCAAACTATCTGCCTGATGAACCGTAAGGAAATTTACATTGCTGTTGTAAGAAAACATCTCATCAACATATTTATTCTCACTTCTATAAGCCATTTGCCAGAACCTCCTTATTAAGGTTTAAAGATTCTAGTATAAACCTTCTGACATCAGATGGCTCTATACTAATTCGTATATGCGTATTAGGATTGTATGAAAAGAAGCAATCGTTATTCCAATAGATAAATCTTTCTTCTCCTGGCCTTTTATTTGATGGGAAAACACCTATTGTAAAATAATTATTTCCATAATTAGAGATGTCTTTTCTGCATTCCTCGTAGTTCATCTTTTCACTAGGATTTGATACTTCCACATTTTTATCAGCTCTTCTAAGAGATGGATAGTTTTTCAAGAAACCTAACATAACACCTGTACTATCACCACTGGCTATCTCAAAGCCATTTTCATCACGAACAATTAACACACAACGTCTGTTTTCTAATAGACCAATGACCATATTATTAACTACAAGATGTTTATCCGCATTTCTGTAATCTTCCCAAAGCTTTATTACTGCAAATCCCTTTGGAGTAATACCATTTTCAGAAAGAATTTCTTTCTTAATCAAATTCCTTTTTGCATTTGCAGCTGCTTCAGCTGCTTTGGGGCCACGTCTTTTATCAAAGAATATACCAAATGGTACTGGACCTTTTGTCATTGCAGTAAGAAACATTAATTCATCAGATGTAAATCTCATTCTGTTCTTCCCTCCAATGCTGTATAGTCCTGCCAATTAGCAAAGAAATTATCTAAATTTGTATCCAATTCTTTCAGTGCTGATATTGCCTCTTCCTGCGGATTTTCTGACCCGTGAAAAGCCTTTTGATATTGTACTAAAATATCTAAAAACCCTTCTGCAACAAGCTCTGCATTTCCGGTCCAGTCTTCCTTTGCCTCTATCTCCTTTTGAAGCTTCAAAGCCTGTGAATATGCCTGATTCATATATGATTGAGCCTGAACCAAATTTCCTTTTATGGAATCCATTGAAGCTCCATCACACTTAAATAATGTATTCATTTATTCTCTACTCCCGTATTTACTAATGATTCTGAAGTGCCCTATAAGCAGCCGCTGCCGCTTCTTGCTCTGCACGTCGTCTACGCTCTTCTTCCTCAATCTGACGCTGTCTTGCTCTATCCAAAGCCGAGGCTTCATTGCTTTTGGTTGACTCCCAGTTCGACTTAAGAGTCGCAACCTTACTTCGTCGTGTTTTGGCAAGGTCAAATTCCTGATTCATTCTGCTGTAATATGCATACTTGTGTGATTTCCACTGACTTACTTTCTCGTTGTAGAAAGTAAGCCAGTGTCCATTTGTTCCTGCATTACTACTTTGTAAAATTTCTGAAGCATTCTTAAAATTAGAATCCACTATCTCTTTATAGCTTTCGTAATTAGCTATATGTTTATCAAGATTCTTCAAAAGTTTGGTGTATTTATCCACCATATCATCCGCATGATCATATCCGGAAGTATTCAAGCCATGGCACCCCCATTTCCACCAAGAATATAAACTCATAACATCCCTCCTATAATAATTTTCTATTCTTCCCACAAAGGAGTCTTTAATTTAACAATGGCATTATCCTTGAGATAGTATCCATCACCAAGCTCTATCTTCTTCTTAAATGCACGTGCAACAGTAAGTGGTATTTCTGTAACCTTGCAGTTTGGAAGATCCTCGAAGAACATAAAGTGCTTCTGCTCTTTAATCTTCTTAAGAATCTCTGGTGCTGCGTATGGAATAGTCTCATTAGCAAAACCACCTACGAGTATTGCAACGCCCATATTCTTGTATTTACCTGTAATGTTCTTGTATGCATTGACAGCTGTAGGATTTCCTGAAATAGCATCAATAGAATCCTGCGAATTAAGAACAATAAGTATAAGCTTGCTATTTGTAAGTACAGAGTCATCTCCCTGTGACAATGCTTCATAACGAGCCTGAAGTGTCTGCTCCACGGATGTCATAAGCTCGATTGCAGCATCTGATGTCATAGCATAAGAAGCAACATTTGCATCATCCTTAAGGTGTGCAAGTCTCTTATCGATACCATCGATAATGTGTGCCTCAGTCATCTCTGGGTACTTCTTGTTAAGCATTCTTACAACATAAGTCATAAAGTTACGACGACCACGACCTTCTTTACCTGTAACACCAAGGGCACCAATATTTCCAAAATCAATAATGAATGGATCTACGTTTGCGTAATTCAAACCGATAACAAGCTCGAATCTCTTTCTTAAATATCTGTTGAATGTTGTCTCAACCTGAGTAGATGTAAGTGTTGCAGGGATTACAGGAATCTGTCGAGCTAAGCTGTCAGCACACTGGCTATTTCTCTCAGCTATAAATGCTCTAATAGCCTGAACACGCTCTATTTCCTTTTCACCCTTGAATGCAAGATATGTCTGGCAATCAAGGTGCTTTTTACTAATATCAACAAGAGCTCTACCACTAATATCATCGATACGCTCTCTACAGTGCTCAAAGAGTGATGAGTATTCGTTTGTATCATTACAGAACATAGCCATTCTGCAAGAAAAGTTGCTAAGGTATTTGTAACCCATACCAGCTGTCTGAGCATTTGAAAGAACTACAGTAACACCTACTGTAAGACCTTCACGGCAAAGTGTTAGAAGCTCATCATTATCTGTGAAATATGTTTCTTTGAGAGCTGTAAAGTTATCTACCATCAATACGATTTGTGGTAAATCAGTCTTGCCTGCCTCAAGATAAGCCGCAAATGAACTTACACCCACAGCTAAAAGCTTTTCTTTTCGCATTTCAATCTCTGTATATAAGAGCTTGAAGAGATTCTTTAGCTTCTCGTCTTCTGATGAAGTAACAACACCACCAACGTGATTTAAACCTTCAAAATTCTTTAATACCATTGAAGCAAAATCAAGGATATAGATATTTACTTCATCTGGAGTGTATTTTGTAGTAATGCTTCGAATAATAGTCTGCAGCAGATTTGTCTTTCCGGACTGTGAAGAACCAATAATCATTACATTTTCCTTAGTAAGATTAATTGTATGTGGTCCCTGGTACTGACAATCAGGATCATCATAAATACCGATATCTGCAATAATATCTGTGCCCTGAATACTAAGTGCATCCTTTGCCGGGAAATCAATAAGTCCTGAAAGAGATGGAAGACAAATATCTGGAAGCTTTGCTATATGATTGCTCTCGCAATATTCCTTTACTCTGTCTACGATAGCCTCTAACTGATTCTGACCACCCTTGCTCTTTTCTGCCTTCTGTTTGTAGAGAGTTGTTCTCTTTCCAGAAAGATCTACACCGTTAATTTCGAACTTCTTACTATTTTCTGTACTGCTTACTACTGCTGGAGCGCCACTGTATGCAGACTGGAAAAGCTCGAAGATTTCATTATTACCAACCTGAAGATAGGCACGACCTGGCTCTCTAATTTCGGCAGCAAGAGGTGACTTAAGTACTTCGTTACTATCCTGCTTGTCCTGAACCTTCAAGCAAAGCTTGAACTTAGAGTTTGACCAAATCTGGTCATTAACAACACCAGCTGGCTTCTGTGTAGCAAGAATAAGGTGAACACCGAGGCTTCGACCGATACGAGCTGCAGAAATAAGCTCCTTCATAAACTCTGGCTGCTCACTCTTAAGCTCTGCAAACTCATCTACGATAAGAATAAGGTGTGGAAGTGGAGTTTCTACTTCACCCTTCTTAAATTTAGCTATATAGTCATCAATCTTGTTAACCTCTGCCTCTGCAAAAAGAGCCTGTCTTCTGAGAAGCTCGGCCTTTATAGAGCGAAGTGAACGATCAATTTCCTTGCCATCAATATTTGTAATAGTTCCGTTCAAGTGTGGTAAATCCTTAAACTGATTTGCCATACCACCACCCTTAAAGTCGATGATAATAAATCCAACTTCATAAGGATGGAAAAGTGTTGCCATAGATAGAATATATGTCTGAATAATCTCTGATTTACCTGAACCTGTAGTACCCGCTACAAGACCGTGAGGTCCGTGGAATTTCTCGTGAATATCCAGGTAAACTGTCTCACCATTACTACGAACACCAAGTGGTGCAGCCATACTCTTGTAAATCTGAGAATTGTTCCATCTTTCATCAAGCTGTAAATCATAAGCATTCATAATACCTAACAACTGATAGAGAGAAATGTTCTTTGTTAATGTTCCCTCAAGACTCATCTCATCAATATATACACAGCCAAGTCTAAGTGCTAAGCGCTGAACATCATCTCTGCTAATATGTGGGTAATTAAATGGCTGAATCTTCTTGCCATCTTTAGCATCCTGGATGTAACCTTTATAGCTATCACTCTCAAGGAATACAAGCTGTGAACAATATCTATTTAATAGCTCTGGCTGTTCCTCCCAGAAAAGGAAAACAAAGCCAAGCTTTGCAGCCTTCTCTACAAAATCCATAACAGGGTGTCTACGGATACGCTCTGAGCGATAAATAAACACAACAAAAGTAGGCAGATTTGCTATCTGTTCTGCCTTAAGCTGCTCACGTGCTGAAAGTTCGTTATAAAGGAACTCAAGTGCACGCTTTGAGCTCTCATCATCGTACATAAAGTAGCGCATGCCACCATTATCTGATGACATATTTTTAAACCATCTTGCCCAAGCAAAATCTGGCACATCATTCTCGCCAATAATTAGGAACATTTTTACTTCCTTGTAAAAATATTCACCTGCGATAGATACCATCATATTCTTCATAAGTTGGTAAAGCTTCTGTCTGTTTGCTACAAAACCTACAGCGTTTGCCTCACGTAAATGAAGTGAAATTGGCATTCCATCAATAAACTTATATTTATTGGAAATCTGTTCAGGGATATCCATCATGGCATCCTCGACATCAATATATTCCTGCTCTTTATAATCAACAGGCTCACTTGATTCAACAAGGCCTGTACCAATCCATACATCAAGGAAATCTTCCTGCTCTTTACTGTGAGAGAAAAGATTTCCATCAAACTGCTGAATAGAATTCATAGTGTCCTCTACTGAACGATTCATCTTCAGCATAATTGTCTTTTCGTCTGTTCTAGCCTTAACGATTTCATTCTCCTTACGGCAAATGTAGTCGTTATAATAAGCTATTCTGTCCTCTTCTTTTTTCTTTCTCTTTTTCTTGTCCTGGAAATAATTAATAACAGCCATAATACCACTGACAAGACCTGTAGCAACAAACATAAGCACCATAGCCATGTTGCTGCCCATAACAAGACCTCTCACAACTACCATGACACAGATCATCATGATAGATGGAAGAAGTATCATAAAGAGATTCTTCTGATCATCACCCTGTTTTGCCTTAGGTGGTAATACCTCTATTTTCTCCTCAGGAAGAACGTAGCTCTGTCTTACACTTCGTATATACTGTGGATACTGGAAATGAATATTGCTAACCTCTAAGAGCTGACTCTTGTACTGAGTAGCAATACCATTTTTATCAGAAGTGTATATATACTCTCCATCGAGGAAAAAACTATACCCGTATATTCCAAGGAAATCCTTACTTTTTAGAATAGCTGAACCGTTATTTAAAATTCCATTAATTGTAGAGCCGTATTCCAGATGACTATCATCTACAATAAAGCCACCATTTGTTCTATTAAGAACCACGTAGCCATCTCTGATTTCTCTATCAAAAAATCTGATGGTACAGCTTTTACCACCACCAATAGAAATACTATTTTGTCCTGAAATATTGATTACCAAATTGTAATTATCTGGAACTGCATCAAAGTCAACTGCGCACTCTAAATTCAAAAGTTCACTGCCGTCATCAGCAAATGCTGCTTTGACAACACTACCGATTCTAAGTATTGCAGTATCCTTCTGATTTCCATCTTCCTCTGCAAATAAAATTTCGTTTGTAGAAGATAGCTCCAGTACACCTGAATTATTCTTTATCGTAAATACGAATTCTCTTGCAAAGTCCTCAGCAAGTAACTTAACCTGACAGTTTCTTTCTGTACCGATAAGGAGACCTTCAAAATTATCCTCGACAACTATTTCTTTATAAATTTTGCTGTTGTATATAGTAATCTTATATTTCATTTTTTTACCTAATCCTTATATATTATTAATTAGTCAAATTATTTCTCGTACAATATAACTGAACCATCACGTAATCCTAGGCTTGTAAGCTCTGCTTCGCCTCTGATAAGGGCAATTGGATTTTCCGAACGAAGGAAACAATCCTTAGGATCATCCATATTAATATTCAGCTTAAAGCTATTCTTTAATCCATAGATTAGTTCATTGGCTGTTAAATCAGCTGGAACTTCAATATCATATTCCTGATTCAGTTTTACATTCTTAAATCGAATAATTAATTTGTTTTCCATAGTATTTCCTTCTACTCCTCTTCTTTATAAAGAGACTCCTTTATAGAAGCCTCTTCGTCATCTAAGCTTTGTAGCTTTCGTTCATACTCCATCTGATACTCTTCATCAAATTTCTGTGTGTTTACACGCATATCCTTATAGATATCTTCACGCTCCTGATATATTTCCAATAACTGTGAATCACAGTTGGTATCAAGCTCTTCCTGTATTCTATATGAAAGCTTCTGATTGTTTTGTATCAGCTGTTCATCCATCTCTTCAATTTTTTGTCTGGTAGCTCGAAACGAATCTTCCAGACTTTCTCTCTCCCTGCCAATTTGGGAAAGTCTATCAAATAATGATTCCTCATCTTCTCTCATAATTAATATCCTTAGTGCTGCCCTTTATAAAACTCTGACAGTCTTTTTATAAACTCTGCTCGACTATCATCTTCATATCCTCTAAATACAATCTTTTCGATATCCTCATGCATAAATAAAAACTGGGTCTTCTCGCCCATATTTCCTTCTGGGTAAAGAACACCTATATAATCATATTCCTCACCTGTCTCTAGATTCTGCTGCATTACTCCATGAATCATAAGAGCATGCTCTGCATTTCTAAGCCAAATGACACTTCCTATTGGTAATAAATCTTTAATTTCCATTTTATACTCCTTAGAAAACCATTGAAATAAATTCAACAAATTTGCTGACTCCTGCAGCAATAGCCAACACTCCAACCACTAGTTCTATTATGGATATAATACCTTTTGTCCCCTTTATTAATTTTATGCTTATCATTCCGAAAATATACATTACTAAACTTCCAGCAAGAACCTCCAAGCTATCTCCTAAAGGTGTATTCAAATATTCTCCAAGCATTAAATGAAACACTACAACGCCTATTGAAGCTGCAATGATAATAGTCCATGATGTAATACAATTAAATATATACAGTAAGGATACTTGAGTTTCCCTTGATTCATATGCAATACATTCATAAACTTTTTCGTCAAGCTTCTTTAATATAAAGGTTGCATCCACCTCGACATCAGGTGCTTCGGATGAAAAAACTATCACGTTGTCACCATAAATTGCATATTTTTTCACATTAGGCAAATAAATATAATCATTTAATGTTAAGTCAAAATCCTTGTGAAGAACATATTCATCTTTCTTAAGGAACACATCCTCAACTCCGGCACCTTTTTTATAATTTATATATTTATATATACTCGCCCCTAAAATAAGCAAAAAGATAATTAAATATATTTTTATGAGCCCTGTTTCCTCATACCATGGAATTTCATTATATGAGTCATATCTATGTACTGTAATCTCATATATTTTTGCAACTACATAATTTATCGCCATAACTATTGCGCTCAAAATTGATATTCCAAGCTGAATTTCAACTTTTTTTGTTTTAAGAACTCTAAGATTAAATAGTCCAAACAGCATAGCCATTAAGAAAACAAATAATTCCCATACAATTATTGTCGATAATACAACTAACATAAAACTCCTAAAAAAATAAAGTATCAACTGCCACTAGAAATATTCTCCTAATCGCAATTAAATAGCCAAGGCATCCTGCAATTTTCATTAGTATTGCAACTATATCCTTATTATTTCTAAATAGCTTTAAATCAAATGTAGCGCCTACTATAAGAATAAGTGACTTTAAAATATCATTCAGATATTTCTGGTCATCGCTAAATCCATATGTGTTTTTAAAAGCCACAATAATACTTATCAGTAAGGTGCAAAGAACAATTAATCCTTTGCTTATTTTGTTTAGTAACTTCTTGTATGTGTACCCTTCACTCTCATCTACATAACCTCGGCAAGAATATTCTTTTTCGCCTTTTTTTAAACATATAAATGTTGCATCTACTTTATCATATGGTGTTACAAAAGAATCAATCACTCCATCCTTAAAAACAATTTTAGAAATCTGTGTTGCTCCACCATTTGTAGTTCTATGCATTTCTGTCTTAATATCATATTCATCACTTTTTAATGTAATTAAAATATTTTCTATATTCTTATTTCTAAAAAAAGATACTAATGAAAAACACATAGTAAATACTGATATCCCAACTACTATATAGTTAAATAACGAAATATCATTCTTATTTATAAAAAAGTCTACTAAACTCAGCACTAAAGCCAAAATAGAAATCACCAATAATAGTCTACTAAAAGCTTCATAATTCCTTTTAATTTGAACATTGCACACCATCAAAAAGAAAAACAAAAATAAACATTCTAAATATATCGTTTGTAATAAAATACTTCCCATTTTGGCTCCTTATCCAACTAAATCTAAAATACCATCAGAAATCTTTTCTGTTAAATCTTCCCCAGTAAAATGTTCTGTCAAGGCATTGGCTCCCCACCAAAGAGCAACAACTCCTGCTCCAACTAATGCTACAGGTGCCGAAACACCTAAGGCAACTAGCCCTGCACCTGCCAAAACTGTTCCACCATCTACTACTAATACATCAACTGCTGTTTCAGTAACTGTTTCAGCCACAACACGACCATCACTCATTCCAATATCATTTCGTTGTTCTTCCACATTTTCAAGAGCGTTTATTCCTAAATCAAAAATATGAGCGCCCCATCTGCATCCTACTTTTAATGCCTCAGCTCCTTTTCCAGCAACTTCGGCTAAATCAGATACTACACACGCAAAATCACTACCTAACGTTAATAAAGCTTCTCCCATTTTTTGCCCATCTTTTTCATAAATGGCATCTCCTATTTCGTATCCGCTATGAGCAAGTCGTCCTAAAGGATTTAACTCACCTATGGCACTTAATATTCCCTCAATTATACTTATATCTTCTTCATTAACTTTTTTGCCAGATATCTCCGTAATCTTTTGAGCAAGTTGTTTTGAATTCAAATTACTTATCTCACCAATTAAGGCACACTCAGCAGGGGTCAATTCATCAATCTTCTTACTCAATAATTGATTCACTTTTTCTTGATCAATTCTTCCTGCCTTATCGAATAAATTATTTACAATATTCTTTTTTTCATTGTAGAATTCAATATTTAATTTATCTATCCCCTGTTTCCAACTAGCCCATCCACTTACATTGTATGTTCCATTGGAAAAACTAAATGCTATATCTGACAAACCCTGTCTTATATACTCACGGTATTGCTTACTATTTTGAAAAAGAGAGTTAGACTGAGCTACAACATTGTCAAAATGATCCCTCTTTCTACACCAAACAGCCCAGGCTCTTCTATGATTATCTGCCTGTCTGTCATAATTATCAGCTGCCTGAAACCATTTACTAGCTAATAATGGTTCTGTCTCTGAATAGCCATGACTTCTGCATGTAGCCGCATGACTAGCACAACTCATTTCTGAATTCTTTTCATCAATAATTGCCGGAAGAATTATTGAACCTCTTAATGTTTCACTTTCCAAAAGATTTGCTAATCGCAAATGATCATAATTATCATAATTATTTGCAATCATCATTCCGTTTATTAATGATTTATATGCATTACATTGTACAAATATGGCATTGGCACTTTTTCCGGTATCATCCATCTTTGTACCCTTATCAAAAACTTCAAGAAGCTTTGCTAAAAACTCATTTCTTTCATTCAAAAGATTTGCTGCGGTATTACATTGCAGCTTTAATTTACTCTGATTTAAAACATCACTTTTTACCATTGTGTTACTCCTAAACTATCCTTCTTTGCTCAAGGTACTGCTATAGAAAGAAATCAAAGATTCTTCCATTGTATACAGCTGATTTCCAATATTTGCTAAATTTGTCTTCTCTTGAGCGGACATTGTTTCGAGTATACCTTTATGTTTTGCCTCAACCTCAATGGCATTATGTGCTGCAGCATTAGCTGGAATATTACTTTCGTTATCCATCTGCCAAGCTCCCATTAACCAGCCAAGACTATTTCCATTGGCATATATTGCTTCTCCAAGGGAATTTAAATCACTATATTTAATTGATATTTCACTACTACCCATTACTAAATAAAACCTAAATTACTACTTTCTATAAATAAACACCTCATTTGACAGCTTAATTTCATCACCGTCACGAAGCTCTTGGCGCTGGCCTGGTACAAGCATTACACCATTAAGGAATGTACCATTCTTTGAATTGTTGTCCTCAATGTATGTAGCACTTCCGCCAACACTGATAATAGCGTGCTGCCTACTAATTGTGTTGTTGTCGCGCACGCAATAATCACAGTGAAGATCATCCTTACCTAGGCAAAAACTCATCTTCGTAATTGCGATAATCTCACCATTCTTCTGTCTCTCCAGATTGCCTATATTTAACTGCTGAGATGGTGCAGCCATATTTACCCCTGCCATAGTGTCAATTGTGGCACTACCTGCTCCAAGTACTGTTGTATCTGAAGAACTTCCACCTGCAAATTCTGCTGGAATTGTAGGCTGGAACTGATAATTCTGATGTCCATTTGTTATCTTTATTTCGTCCTTATCATCCTTTTTATTTTTCTTGTTTGAAAGAATGATAACAACTACAAGAGCAATGATTACTAAAAGCAATACTACTCCCATAACAATAATTACAGGAATAACCCACTTTGGCATTGCTGGCTGCAAGTTTTTACGGCTCTCCTCAAGAGCAAGTCTCTTTTCTTCCTCTTCTTTTTCCTTAGCCTTCTTTTCAGCGTCAGCTGCAGCTGCTTCCTGATCCTCAAATGTCACTCCATCAAAAGCGACTCCCATTCCTGAAAGTACCTTTACAAGAGTATTTGAGCTAACTGCATAATAGTAGTTTCCTTCAAGCTTTTGTGAGTTCATTCCAATGACCTGACCATCAACTGTAACTAAAGGACCGCCTACATTGTTAGCAGAAATTTCTGCCTTATGCTCTACCCACTGACTATCTCCACTTGAAATAACATTGCTAATTTGACCTGAAATCTTATTTACTCTATCGTTAGAAAAGTATGCAACATTTGTCTCATAGTCTATTGGTTCTGGAAACCCTAAAGCATAAGCTGTATCAACACCATCAAATTTACTTTTGTCATTCTCTGATGAGTATAAAAATGTCATAGGTGTTCTGTTATATAGCACCTGTGAAAGCTTAAAAACAGCTAAATCTAAATCAGCGCTGCTATTAAGCATTGTAGCTATAGCTGTAATATCATTTTCAATAACAACTTCATAGCTAAGCTGTGCTCTATCAATATCATCTCCACTTACACCTACAGAACTAAGAAATGTCTTTTTCTCTTCATCAGTTGGTACCATTCTCTGAAGGCTAGTAAGAACATATTCATCCTTTTCTGAAGAACCTATAAGAATTCCTGTTGAGCCTCTGAAAATATGGCTATTCTTGTCTCCATCAACATAAACACAATTAATCTGAACTACACCATTCTTTGCAGTTGCAATCCCATCTTCTGTTGCCTCATCAATTGCCTCTCCGGCTTCTTCCGCTTCACCTTCGCTAGTCTCTTCAAGACCATCTTCTGAAATTGATTCTTCCACTACTTCCTCTGTAGCTGTTGCATCTGCAGCCATAGTCACCATAGGGCTAAACAGACTAGTTATAGCAATTGTTGCAGTTAAAAATAATATTGAAAATCTCTTAGACATTTTTATATCCCCTTTGACTGATTACCTGTGATTACTATTTCTTCTTCAATTTCAAATCCAACATTCTGCGCTGTCTCGCTAAGAACTGTTGTCGCATCTGGATCAGTGTTACTAAGTACGGTTGTTGCATCGAAATCTGTATCCGCACCAAGTACCGTTGTTGCATCAGCATCCACATTCGTTCCGAGCACCGTTGTTGCATCAGATGCTGCCCCAAGAATAGTTGTTGCGTCTGGATCTTCTACAAGTAACTGAGTCTCATCCCCAGCGTATGTGCCATTTGCATCATCTAATAACTGTGTTTCTTCTGTCGCTGGATTTGGATTTCTCATATCAGAAGTTGTCCAGTTAAGAGCAGCCTTGCTATGGCTCTGCTTTGAATAAGAATTTCCAAGCTGAGTGTCCTCGGAAATCTTTCTAATTTCTTTATCAACACCCATACCTGAAAGAACTCTGATAGAGCGTGATACTTTTAATACAAAAAATAATACAATTGAAATTATCGCAAATACGATAGCAAGTATTATCAAAATAAGAGAAAGATTCTCATAGAATGAAATCTTCTCTGCTATTTCATTAGCATTTAATAAACCATCCATTTTTATTACCTATTCAGCAAGCTTAATTGCCTGACGTGCCTTTTCTATATTTGTAGTAAGCTCATTTTCAAGCTCAACAACTCGTTCTATTTTTTCTTCATCTGTACCCTTGATATCATCTTTTACATGCTCCTCGATATTTATGAGCTGTAATTCCATATCTGTGTACGAAACTCCACTTTTTGCAAAACTAGGAAGGTTACTGCAGATTTGTGATGCCATCTCTTTATAAATAACGAGTGCTGTTGTTGCGTTATCTTCCTTGGCAATATCGCCTTCACATACTGCAACCAAATCATCCCAATACTGCTTGTAATCTACCTGGCTATCACCAGTCTTATCAAGAGTACCAAGGCTTACGTAATACTCAGCAATAGCACCAAGACGCTTTGCTCTTGATGTTCTGCTTGCATCAAGCTCACCAGAAGCTGCTTTGCTCAACCAGTAAGCTGCCTGCTGTTTATTTCCATCTCCTTCGTAATTATAGAAATATGCAAGACCAATCTTGTAAGCGAACAAGCTATATCCTCCAGCATTTTCTGTAAGAATCTGCTCATAAGTCTTCTTGTCCTTAATTTGCATAAGCAACTGACGGATTTCAACAGCTTCTTCCTCAGAAAAAACACCATCCTCAAGATATACCTTCTCAATCAGGCTCACATAAGCATCTGGCTTTGAAGGATCTAGCATAATACTATCCTGATAAGATGTCTTTGGATCCCCATCAAGTACGCTCTTCTCAATAATCTGTTCATAGTTAACAGCTTTATAATTTTCTGCATAATTGTGAACTACCAATCCACTGATTCCGCAGGAAATAGCAAGTAATGTTGTAAGTCCAAATATAGCAAGCTTTCCCTTTTCTTTATTTCTATATGTCTGATCGAGCTCATAGTAATGTTCCAAATCATATAGGAGCTGAGCACAATTCTGATAACGCTTTGCTGGATCTAACTGTGTACACTTAAGAATGATTTGTTCCAGACCCTGAGATAAATTTCCGTTCCAATATCTGATTGGATACATCTCGTAAGGTGGCTCACTAGGATTCTTACCTGTAACAAGATGATACATTGTAGAACCAAGGCAATATATATCTGTTCTGGCATCTGTCTGGCCATGTCCACCAAACTGCTCAGGTGCCGCATAACCACGAGTTCCAAGACATGTAGTATCCTCTACATTTTCTTCTTTGTACTGACGTGCTGTACCAAAATCGATAAGAACTATAGTACCGTCAGGCTTTAACATAATGTTGCCTGGTTTTAAATCTCTGTAGATAATTGGTGGTTTCTGAGAATGTAAATAACCAAGCACATTACATAGCTGCTTTGCCCATTCAATTACAAACTCCTGAGACTGAGGACCATATTCATTAACAGCCTTGCTGAGTGTATTACCTTCTACATAATCCATTACAATTAAGAGAGCATCATCATAATCTATAATATCTGCAATACTAGGAAGATTAGGATGCGAAAGATTCTTAAGCATCTCAATCTCATTCTTGAGACTTTGCATTGTGATATCTGAATTTGCCATGGCATCTTTTCTAATTTCCTTGATGGCCCATGACTTATTAGCTCTCTCATTCATGGCAAGGTATACTATACTCATACCACCCTGACCAATCTTACTTAAAATTCTATATTTACCATCAATTAATGAACCTATTTCTAACATCCTTAAACTCCAATCACTAATCCCGAAATATTATCGGTTTCACCTCTGCTCTTAACTAATTCTGTCAATTTCTTAATACCATCCTTCTGGGCAGTGTATTTTATAATTTCTGAATCACTTAATAATCTCCATAAGCCATCTGAGCAAAGAAGGAATCTGCTTTTTCTATCAAACTCACCTCTGAAAAAATCTGGATAAACATTTTCAGATGCTCCTATACATTGAAGAAGCACACTCTTCTGAGAGCTTGTTGCAGCCTGTTCTGGTGTCATTCTTCCCATATCCATCTGCTGCTGCACATAACTCTGATCATGTGTTATCTGAATAACATTTTTCTTATCAATCAAATATGCTCGAGAATCACCTACACTCATAACAAGGTACTCATTTCCTATAAGTATGATAGCTACTGCCGTAGTACCAAGCCTGATTCCCTGATTCCTTCCATACTGGCCAAGCTTCTGATTCATTTCCTTACAGATTGAGCTCCACTGAACTTCAATGTTTCTCCAGTATCCTTTATAGTTTGTAGTGCTACCCCCAGATAAATCTTCTGTTTCATCTGCAGATGGCATAAGAAGAGATGGGAATTCACTTTGAAACCATTGTGACATTCTATTAATGAATGAAGCACTGGCTATCTCTCCCTGAGATAATCCTCCCATTCCATCACACAAACAAGCAAAACAAACTCGGCCCAAACTGCCAGCACGAGCCTGCTTTACAAGAAGGGCATCCTGATTAACTTTTTTTCTGTTTCCTATATCTGAATAGGCATCAATTATGTATTCCATATGATTTCTTCCTTTTTTATCTTTTGAGAACATAATAATCTCATTTAAAAATTGAATTCTTTCAATTTATAAATCAAATCATCACAATAATAATTTTGCGACAGACAAATGCTCGCCTGCCGCAAAATTAAGACCTTACTTATTATGCCTGGAACTGTGCTGCAATATCGCTATCAGTTGTCTCTACGATGTTAGCTGTAGAATCAAGAGCTGCAGCGATTTCTCTGATAAGCTCTTCTGCCTTTACGAAACCTGGCTTAAGCTCCTCGTAACGTGCTGCATAAGACTCGCTAGAAGCACCTTCCCACTCAGCCTGAAGATCTGAAAGAAGACCATCCATTTTTGTGATAACGCCGTTAACTGTATCAGCCTCGTTGCGATACTGGTTAGCTCTCTCTCTCATCTGATCTGGTGTAATTCTAATCTGATTTGCCATAATAAACATCCTCCTTATTGGCCTATTTTTATTATTATATAAACTGATTACTCAGTTATATATCAAGTTAATTATGCTCTATATTCAAACTCTTCATTTGAAAGCTTAATAATATCTCCACTATTCAAAAGAACTGCACGCTCACTCTCAATCTTTGTTCCATTGATGAATGTACCGTTTGTAGAATTGCAATCTTGAATATAAGCACCATTTCTTCCGCTAGTAATCATAGCGTGTTTTCTACTGATTGAACTATTTTTATCTATACAGTAGTCTGAATGCATTGCATCCTTTCCTATTACGAAATTAGACTTACAAAGTGAGATTTCCTCTGAAGTTCTTTTTCTTACAAGAGTACCAAGGTTCTCTGTTTCGTTAAGTTCTTCACTAAGTAATGATGTTTCTCCATCATTTACAGGAGCTGCACTTAATATTGTAGTCTCCTCACTAAAAGTAGGCTGTGGCTGCTGCACTGGTTGTGCTGAGCGCATTGGCTGCACCCTCTGTGGCTGTGCCATTGGCATCACATTACTACGCTGTGGTGTAGCGCTTCTTGTAACCTGAACTGGGTTATTAGGAATATCATCAAAATCAAATACTGGTCCATTGTAAGTCTTTGACTGTTTAATCTTTTTCTCCTGCTTAACTGCCTTTGGCTTATCAGCCTTTGGAGCATCACTTCTGTCTTTGTTTACAAAGTAAAGGATAAGACCTGCAACACTACATACTACAACGAATACCGCTACAAGACTTAAAACGATAATCATAGTCTCTGAAATGCCCTTTTTAGGCTTTGCAACTGGTTCTGGAACAGTTGGCTCTGCCTCAGTCTCTTCAGTAGTATCCTCTTCAACTGCCTCCTGTGACTTTGGTGAGCTATTAGCCTGTGAATATGACACACCAAGACCATCTAAAATCTTTGCAATCTTTGTTGAATCTAAAGCAAGGCTGTTTTCACCATCCTGCTTTGGAAGATTCATACCAATAACATATCCGTTTTCATCAACAAGTGGACCACCATAATTGTTATAATCTGTGGCTGCATCACTTTCGACTACCTGAACCCCATCAACAGTTGTAAGGGATTTAATCTGACCAGCTGCTGATTGAATCTGCTGATCTGAATAATATTTTGTATCAGAATTGTAATAAACTAATTCTGGATAACCTAACGCATATACGGAATCACCTGCTGCATAAGGAAGATTATTCACGTCATACTGCTTGTTTGTTAATAGCTTAAGTGGTGTTCTTGTGTAGATAGGCTGTGGCAACTGAAGAACTACCATATCTAACTCGCTACTTGATGTAAGAACTGATGCATTTAAAACTACATCGCTCTCAATTACAACTTCTGTAGCAATTGTGAGATTGATTGTAGAATCTTCACCATCTGCAGTTACTCCATAATACTCACATGCATCACTTAATGTCTCTTTACTAGGCTCTACAATATGCTTGCTTGTAATAACATATTCAGTACCTTCTGGATCACCGATTAGAAAACCAGTACCTCCAATAACAACGCTCTTTTCAGAATTATCATCTACGATAACTGTGTTAACCTGTACTACGCCCTGCTTTGCAACATCAGCCCCTGAGCCATTTGTGTCTGCAGCCTCCACTGATGCTACTGGTGTCAGTACGATTCCCAAGGCAATCGCAAATGAACATACTTTTTTTAATGCTTTCATCTTACTCTCCTATTCCCTATTTATAAAAATGATTTAATAATCTCAGCTAATAACTGAATCCTCAGTTATTGGATCAGATCATTAAAAATTGTCACCATTCACAGTCTAAAAAGACTGTGAACAGCAACATAATTATTTAACTTATTTCTGCTTCTTCTTTAATGCAAATGCACCGAGGCCAGCTACTACTGCGATTGCTACAAGAATTCCGATAATACCGAAAGTCTTTGAAGCATTCTTCATTGCAGCGCCTACTGGAGTATTTTCATCAAGCTTTGAAGTAGGTGTGAGGTCGTCCTCAAGTAATAACTCCTCAGCCTTAACAGATACAAGAAGATTGTTGTAAGCAAGCTTTGTTACATTACCAACAACGTCTGAACACTCAATTGTTACCTTCTGGTAATCATCCTTTGAAGGAACTGTAAGTACAACTGTACCACCGTTTGCATTGAGCTCATCTGCTGTGTAGCTAGCAAGCTTCTCATCATTTAAGTAAACCTTCATATCTGTAACACCGATTGTATCTGCAGCATTGATTGAGAAGTCGTGGCTCTCCTCTTCGTAGATACCACCATCCTCAAGTCCTGATACGATAACACTAGGTGCTGTCTGATCAAGAAGGAACTCTACCTCTGTATCCTTAGACTGGTTACTCTGCTTGTTTGTAGCCTTATCCTCAGAGTAAACAGTAACTGAGTAAATACCATCCTTGTTGAAGTTTGACTTATCTACGTTGTAGCTGATTGAGTGCCATCCGTTAGATGTTGTCTTATCATTTGTTGTAAATGATGCGCCTTCTCTAAGTTCCTTAACATCACCATCGTGAGCTACTGAAACTTCCTTCTTTGTAAGGCTATCAACGTTAATCTCTGTGATTACAACATCGTGTGGCTTTGTTACATAGTAACCATCAACCATAGCCTTTGTACCTTCGCTAAGAACGAATACAGAACCAAATCTGTTAAGTGAGTACTTAACTGTCTTTTCAACTACGTTACCAGCAAGGTCTGTAAGCTTAACTGATAATGTGTAAAGGTCATCATTGTCCTTCTCACGAGCCATATCAGCAATAGCGTATGTAAATACTTCTGTGCCGTTTGTCTTTGTGATGTTAGGAGTAACCTTTCCTCTGTTTGAACCTACAAGAGAAATCTCTGTAGATGCATCTGTAAGGTTTGTATCCTTTGATACGATAACTGGAGCAACCTTACCATTGTTAGCTGACATATCAGTAACACCATTGATTTCAAGTACTGGAGCTGTTAAGTCGATAACAAAATCCTCTGATACATACTTCTCAGATAAGTTACCAGCCTTATCCTCTACTACAATGTTGAAACCATAACGTCCATCAGCATCAAATGTGATATGTGTCACATTCTTGTTTCCTGACTTTGAGTAAGACTGAAGATTTGGAACAAGGTTCTGCTCAGAAGAGTTCTTTGCAACCTTTACATACTCAGCTTCTGAAGAGAAGTTCTTCTCTGTAAATGTAATTTCAGCCTTACGAGCAGCCTTAAAGTAGTTGCCGTTTAATGCACTGTTGTTATCAAACTTAACATCGATAACTGGAACAGTCTTATCAATTTCAAAGGCATTCTCTGTGTCATTAATCTTTGTGCAGTTTCCTGCCATATCAAAGATTTCACCAACTAATTTGTGCTCACTCTCTTTCTTAACTGTAAGATCGATTGTGCCTGCGCCATTAGTATCCTTAGCTAAGTTTGCCTTTTCTCCAGACTCAGCATCAGAGGTTTTTCCTAATACTGTAGTGATGTATGAATCAGCGCTAAGGTATAAATCGTTAATCTTTACTGAAACCTGTACATCATTCTTGTAGAAACGACCAGTTCTTCCAGTAGGATCAGAATATGTAATCTTTTCAACTGTTGGAGCAGTCTTATCGATTATAAATTCTTTATCTGTATCGTTAATCTCTGTGCAGTTTCCTGCCATATCGTAAATCTTACCAGTTAATACGTGCTTGCCTTCTGCTTCTGCAACGTAGTTAATTGTAGCTGAATTGTCCTCTACCTTTGATAAGTTTACCTGCTTCTCTAATGACTTGCCGTCTAACTTAGTACCAATGTAAGTATCTGTGCTAAGGTTTCTATCTGAAACAAGTACTGAAATATCTACATTGTTCTTGTAGTATCTTCCAGTTTTGCTAGTAGGCTTTGAGTATGTAATCTTATCAAGCTTTGGAGCTGTCTTATCGATTACGAACTCTGAGCTATAGTTCATATCCTGACCATCAGCAAATTTTATCTCGTTTCCAGCCTTATCTACTAACTTAAGGTCTTTGATTTCACCAATTGAATAAATACCATCATTAGCAAATACAACTGAACCAACATACTTGCCATTTGAGCCAGTCATTTCATTAACTTCAGTTACTTTGCCTTCTTTAGTATGTACCTTAATGTAATCCATCTTTGCTTCGTTTGTATCGATATTTCTATCTTCTAATACAAATGTAGCAATTCTGTCTTCTTTGTAGTACTTCTCATTCTTAGGCTTAACATCATTAAATGTAATCTTTAATGTTGGTTTTGTCTTGTCGATTACAAACTCTTTGCAGTAATTCTTGTCAGAATCATCTGTAAATGCAAACGCATTACCAGCATAATCTGTATAGCAAATATCTCCAATTGAGTAAATACCATCTTCGTTGAAGTCGATAGAACCTGTGTAGCTACCATTTGAACCAGTCATTTCATTAATGGTAGCGCTACCTTCACGAGAATTAATAACTACATTATTCTTGATGCTAGAATCAATGTTTTTGTCTGTTAATACAAAAGTAGCTTTTCTATCTTTCTTATAGTACTTCTCATTCTCAAACTTATTATTGTCAAATGTAAGCTTGAGTTTAGGTGCAACATTATCAATCTTTGTTGTAACTACAGGCTGCTTGAATTCCTTACCCTTAACCTCGAATCTGAATTCATATCTGTGCTCACTCTCGTCAGTATCAGATAATTCTAATTCATATTCATAATTATTTTCATAATATGGAAAAACAATATCACCAAAGAAAATGGTAGGAATACGGATAGACTTATCTACGCATTCTGATTTAACTACCTTTACCTTTGTAGCAGTGTTTCCAGCCTCATCTAACTCCCATAAAACTGGATTAGAAATCTTTTCTGTAGTAACACCCTTGTAAGAAACAAATAAGTTCTTCTCACTATGAAGATGCTTTGAATACCAAGTACCTTCCTTATAAGTAGAACCATCTCCACTTACAATTGATTTGCTAAGCTTGCTAACCTGCTTTGCTGGATCACAATAATCTAAAAAGTAATCAAGCTTATGTGTAGCTGGCTTCACATTTTTATCAAATTTGCTTTCAGCAGCGATATACGAAATATAAAATGGTTCGTTATCGGTATTAACATCTTCAGAGCGCAGCTGATATCTAGCAACACCCTTATCATAAGAAATTAACTTACAATTAATAGTTTTAACCTTGTTGCTATAATAATCAGTGTATGCTGCATAAGCATTTACGTAATGTTTAAAGTCATCTTCTGAAACTTTGTTTAACACTTCACAAGCAACATCGAACTCTATAACAATCTTCTCATCAAAATATGTATAGTTTTCTTTTACATTTTCTGCCTTTGCTTCTGGAGTTACTGTTACATTTGAGATAACTACATCATGAGATCTCTCATCTTTGATGTTTGTACATCCATTTTTAATTTCATCGCAGGTTGCTTTTGAGCAATGATAATAGTTTGGATTACCTTCCTCGCTCTCCCAAACACATTTCTCCTCGTGCTGGTATGTGTTTTTACAAACAGAGCACTTTTCATATACCATATGCTTTTCATTAGAAGTACTTCTGTATGCATATGCTTCAAGTGTACAATTTACAGATTTTTCATCAAAATCTCTTCCACATACTGAACATTTCTTGTACTCAATATGCTTTTTATCAGTAGACTTTCTAATGTATGTTTTACCATCTGATGTACACTTTACAGGAGCTCCTGAAGGAACAAACTCTCCACAGTCTTCACACCAATGACCAACAATATGCTGGCCTGCAGTAGTAGAATCAATAATACAACTTTCTTCTTCCTCAAGGTTTTCATGCTCGCAAGGAGGTTCACCTGAAGGAGCTGGAGTTGGTGTAACTGTAGGTGTTGGTGTTTCAATCTTACTTTCAGTAAGGATTGAAGCCATATCTAACTCTTCTGACTCAACATCAGTATCTTCAGTTGTATCTAATGTAAGCTTAACAGTTCTCTTAGCTGTATCAGCATCTGAAGCTTCTGTTGACTCTTCAGCAGCACCTGTAGCAGCTGTTGAAACAGTTTCATCAGCGCTTGACTTAGCTGTTTCTGTAGCAGTTGTTTCTGCAGGCTCTTCTGCTTTTGTAGTATCGGCATATACAGAAGTGTTAGTAAATAACAATGCACAAAGCATTGTTAACGCCACGAGCCGTCTTAATGTGGCGATTTTGTTGTGCCTCTTCAAATCAATCATTTCCCTTTCTCAATATTTATGATAAACCCCCAAAAAACACTATTTCACAAGTCTCTCACAAGTTGCACATACATTTTTCACAGATTTATCACAAAGTATAATTTAGCATTTCTACCCAATAGGGTCAATGTTGTTTATTGCCAAAAAACGTCATTTGTTGCCACGAAAAAAGAGATGCCAAAACTGGCATCTCTTTAGCACTTTCTTCTTATTTATATACTAGTTTTCATCCACGTATTTTTGAATGTTGCTAGCATTAGCATAACGCTTAACATCATCACCATTTACAACAACAAGTGTTGGTGCCTGCATAACGCCATACTTCTTAGTAAGATCCTGCTGCTCCTCTGCATCTACAAGGATGTATTCCTCATCCTCAAGAATCTCTTTTGCACGAGCACAGTTTGGGCAAGTCTTTGTAGTGAAAAGGTATTTAACACCTGTAGCTGGCTCCTCTGAAACTATTTCAAGATTAACCTCTGGCATCTCTTTTGCTACGCGCTGCTTGTACTGTTCTCCTGCACGTCGGCATACAGAACCTGCTATGTCGTAAAGCTTACGATTCTTGTACTCCTGGGTCTTACCTTCGTTCCAGTTCTGAACTGGTCGATAGTATCCAGTGATACGGCTATATACCTCTGCAGTCTTTCCGCAGTGAGGACAAGTATAATGCTCACCAGCGATATATCCGTGCTCCTTACATACTGAGTATGTAGGAGACAATGTATAGTAAGGTAATCTGTAATTCTCTGCAATCTTGCGAACAAGATTTGCAGCTGACTCCCAAGTAGGAAGCTTCTCGCCAATGAAGGCATGGAATACAGTACCTGATGTGTAAAGTGTCTGAAGCTCGTCCTGAACCTCAAGAGCATCAAAGATATCTGATGTATACTCTACTGGCATATGTGAGCTGTTTGTATAGAATGGTGTATCCCCTTCTTTACCAGCTGTGATGATATCTGGGAACTGCTCTCTATCATGCTTTGCAAAACGATATGTAGTAGACTCTGCTGGAGTAGCCTCAAGGTTATATAAATCTCCATACATCTCCTGATAATCAGAAAGACGCTCACGCATGTGATTGAGCACATCCTTTGCGAAAGCCTGTGTCTTTTCGCTAGTCATATCTGCACGAAGCCAGTTAGCATTAAGACCTACTTCGTTCATACCAATAAGACCAATTGTAGAGAAGTGGTTGTTAAATGTTCCAAGATATCTCTTAGTGTATGGATATAATCCCTCATCAAGAAGCTTTGTGATAACACCACGCTTAATCTTAAGTGAACGAGCACTGATATCCATAAGCTTATCAAGACGTGCATAGAATTCTGCCTCGTCCTTTGACTGATAAGCGATACGAGGAAGGTTGATTGTAACAACACCTACAGAACCTGTGCTCTCGCCTGAACCGAAGAATCCACCTGACTTCTTGCGAAGCTCACGAAGATCAAGACGGAGACGGCAGCACATAGAACGAACATCGCTAGGCTCCATATCTGAGTTAATATAATTGCTGAAGTATGGTGTTCCATATTTTGCAGTCATCTCAAAGAGAAGACGATTGTTCTCTGTATCTGACCAATCAAAATCGCGTGTAATAGAATATGTAGGAATAGGATACTGGAATCCACGTCCGTTAGCATCACCCTCGATCATAATCTCAAGGAATGCTTTGTTTACCATATCCATTTCCTTCTTGCAGTCCTTGTACTTGAAGTCCTGCTCCTTGCCACCAACGATAGCTGGAAGCTCTGCAAGGTCATTAGGTACTGTCCAATCCAATGTGATGTTTGAGAATGGAGCCTGTGTACCCCAACGTGAAGGTGTATTCACACCATATATAAATGCCTCAAGGCACTTTTTAACCTCTTCGTATGAGAGATTATCAGCCTTAACAAATGGTGCAAGGTATGTATCAAATGAAGAAAAAGCCTGAGCGCCTGCCCACTCATTCTGCATAATACCAAGGAAGTTAACCATCTGATTGCAAAGTACTGAAAGGTGCTTTGCAGGTGCAGATGTAATCTTTCCTGTGATACCTCCAAGGCCCTCCTGGATAAGCTGCTTTAATGACCATCCTGCACAGTAGCCTGTAAGCATAGAAAGATCGTGGATGTGGATATCAGCACTACGGTGAGCATTAGCAATTTCCTCATCATAAATCTCTGAAAGCCAGTAATTAGCAGTGATAGCGCCAGAATTAGAAAGGATGAGACCACCTACAGAATATGTAACTGTGGAATTCTCCTTTACACGCCAGTCTTCTACCTTTACATAGCTGTCCACAACGTTCTTGTAATCAAGAACTGTAGACTTCATGTTGCGCATCTTTTCGCGCTGCTTTCTATATAAAATATATGCCTTTGCAACGTCAGTATATCCAGTCTGCTCCAAAACGTTTTCAACAGAATCCTGGATATCCTCAACAGAAATTTTGCCTGATTTTATCTTGCTCTGGAAATCAGCCGAAACACGAAGTGACAATAAGCCAATAATATCGTCATTGTATTCCTTTCCAGTAGCCTCAAAAGCCTTGGCAATGGCATCATTAATCTTACCTAAATTAAATTCTGCAATTTCCCCATCTCTTTTTACAACTTCAAACAATTCTTCTCACCAATATTCCTTTCTCAATTCTCTCCCCCAAAAGGACTCCCCTTACGAACCTGTAGATGTCCTGACTAAAGCGTTCTTCTAAGGTTTATATCTTGACTATATGTTAGCAAAATATATGGTATGGGGTCAATGTCTAATCACTATATATTGTGCTTTTCGTCATTATTACCTAAAATCGATTTTGAGTTTTGCATATTTTCTAAGTAGAATCAAGTTTCAACACACACAATATTTGGTATTTAAACACAAAAAAGACACCCCACATATAGTAGTGCGTCTTTTCAGAAAATTATCTGGTTTGCAAGAATACTAACTCCTTTGATGCCTCTTCATCTGATGGGTACGACTCAAGATATTGTGCCAAAACATCCTTCGCTTCGTCAAAACGATATAGCTTTTCTAAGGCTGCAACCTTCCCCTTCATAAGCTGAGGCATATTGCCGATGGATTCAAGTTTCAACCCAGCCTCATAATAGTTAAGAGCGCTTTCGAAATTGCCACTGGAAAGCTCAATATCACCTAAGGTTCCTAAAGCATCACTGGTAACATCATCGGATGAAGCATAATCCTCCAGTAAATCCTGAGCGGAAACATAATCCCCTCCATCCTGATAAATACGTGCTAAATAAAGCTTCGCTTCTACCACATCTTTTTCTATGGCCTCCTTAAGAAGCTTTTCCGCATCCTCAGTCTGACCGAGCAAATAATAAACTCTTCCTTTGTAGTACTTAGCCTCTGGAGATTTATCTGAAACATCCAAAGCATTATTAAGATATACCAATCCCTGATCCTTATATCCTAATGAATTAAGATTTTCATATATTTGTATAAATAATAGGTAGTTCTTCTCGTCTATAGCAACCGCAGCATCATAATCCTTAATAGCCTTACCTATCTCTCCCTCACTGGCATAAATGCTACCCCTCAGGAAATATGGTTTGTAGTTTTTCTCGTCATATTTAATAAGGTAAGTATATGTATTTGCTGCATCTTCAAACTGGCCATTTTTAAACTGAGCTGCGCCTTTATAATAATCAATATCCAGTTCCAAGTCTGTAACTTTTCCAATGGAACACCCTAAGGCATCATCAAATAAACCTATGGCATCCTCGTATCTGCCCTCATCCATTGCAGCGATTCCCTGATCCCTCAGTTCGATTTCTTTTTGATTATATTTACTGCAGGCCGTAAAGCTGGCAGCCGCAGATACTATCAATGCTAATATTAGCAGTCTTTTCTTCATAAACTCTCTTCTCTCTTTTAAAATCTTTATTTTACTTTAAAGCATATAGAAAGAAATTACTATAGTAAAATGTGATATAATGTCTACAAATTACAGGAATTTACTAGTTTTAAAAAAGGAGGTTTTTTACATTTGGATGTTCACTTGTTAATTAAGTTTATAATTCTATTATTATTGCTTATTTTGTCTGGATTCTTTTCATCAGCTGAAACCGCTTTAACTACTGTTAATAAAATCAAAATCAAAACCTTGGCAGATGAAAACAATAAAAAAGCAAAAAGAGTTTTAAATGTTATCAACCGTCCTAAGAAGATGCTTTCAGCAATTCTTATTGGCAATAATATAGTCAACTTATCTGCTTCTTCATTAGCAACCACTCTTGCCATCGATATTTTCGGCAGTTATGGTGCAGGTATCGCCACGGGAATTCTTACTTTACTGATATTGATTTTTGGAGAGATTACTCCAAAATCTCTTGCTACACTTAATTCCACTAAGCTTAGCCTTAGATATGCACCTGTGATTGATGCACTCATGTGGGTTCTCACTCCTGTGATTGCCATCATCAATTTCCTTGCAGGACTCTTCATTAGGATGTTCGGTATTGATCCAGATTTCAAGGATGAAACCATCACCGAGGAAGAAATCCGTACAATGGTTGATGTAAGCCATGAAAGCGGTGCCATCGAGCAGGATGAACGCACTATGATACATAAGGTTTTTGATTTTTCCGATGCCTGCGCCAAGGAAGTAATGATTCCTAGAATCGATATGACCATGGTTGATGCAGACATTAGCTATGATGAACTGATAGCAGTTTTCAAAGAAGATATGTACACACGAATCCCTGTTTGTGAGCCAGATACGGACAAAGTCTTAGGCATTGTTAATATGAAGGATTTTCTCGGAATCATTCCTACAGAAAACTTCTCAGTAAGGGATTATCTCAGAGATACATACTTCACCTATGAAATGAAAAATGTATCCGACCTCTTTGATGAAATGCGTGAGGAATCAGCATCACTGTCCATAGTTCTAGATGAGTATGGTGAGCTCTCAGGTATGATTACTCTAGAGGACCTTTTAGAAGAAATCGTCGGTGAGATTCGCGATGAGTACGATGAGGATGAGGAAGACCCACTGGTTAGACTAAGCGACCGAGAATACCAGGTTTTAGGTTCTATGAATCTTGAGGATTTATGTCAACTTATCCCTCTAGGCTTTACCAGTGATGACTACGACACCATCGGAGGCTACATTGTAGGTGCCTTCGACCATTTTCCAAATGTTGGAGAAACTTACGTATCTGAGGACGGAACGATTATCCGGGTACTAGCCGTAGAAAAGAAACGTATAACAAAGCTTCGCATTAAGCTACCGGCCCCAACCACTCAGACACAATAATAAATATATTGATTATAAGGCCCAGACCTCCCACTAATTGGTACAGATTATGTATCCATTTGACAGGTCGGGTCTTTTTTTCTTGGCCATTTATCCTTGCAAGTTTTCTGTCACGATTTTTCTTATCCACAACATAGCCTTCATTGGTCAGAATAATAAACATAATAACGCCCACTGTATTTGCAATAGCAAATATCATCAAGCTTAAATCAGTCTGAACATAACTATATAACACTAAATCCAATAATATAAAGACAATTACTTCCAAAAATGCTTTAATGTTACTTCTATTCTGTACTTTTCGATTGTGGATAACTTTTTCTTCCCATTCTTCTACAAGGTTATTAAAATACTTAATTATGTCTTCCGGAATCTCACATAATTGATTTTTCCCTCTCCTCCTTTCTCTTTCCAAAACAAATTTATGAATAACATTCATTGGCTCACATCCTATTGCTTGATATATAAGCTCAAGTCCTTGAGAAGATGGCATTCTCATAGCTCTTATTAATGTTTTTCTTAGCCTTCTTTCTCTGATAAATGTGCAGTGAAGCTCCCTAATAATATTCCCTGAATTTACGCCCCTTCCCGCCAAAAATATAAACTGCCTTAAATATTTCATCTGTATACTGTAGCGTTTTTTTGCTTTAATACTCTTAAAAAACCCTGAAATAATCGTAATAAAACACACTGTGCCCCAAAGCACAAGACATAAAATAATAGTATTAAATTTCATTTCTCTCCTGTGATAAGTTGTCGAAATGACTGTAGATAATAAAAATAAAACGAAAAAAACGACACGCTTAAAGCGTGTCGTTATAATAACAAAATTATGCGTAAAAATCAAGATAATTTATAATGTCTTTGGTTCTGGATAATCAACACCAAAAGTATCAACAGTAACCCTCTTCATTTTCTGCTCCTCTGTTGGACGATCAGACCAATCTGTAGGAACCTCAGCGATTTTATTAACGATATCCATTCCCTCGATAACCTTACCAAATGCTGCATAATCGCCATCAAGATGTGGACTGTTCTTATGCATAATGAAAAACTGGCTTCCTGCTGAATCTGGGAACATTGTACGTGCCATCGAAAGAACACCTGGCTCATGCTTAAGGTCGTTCTTAAAACCGTTGCTTGTAAACTCTCCCTTGATAGAATATCCTGGGCCGCCCATTCCTGTACCATCTGGATCTCCACCCTGAAGCATAAAGCCATTGATTACACGGTGAAAGATTACTCCATCATAGAAATTGTGGTTAATAAGACTGATAAAGTTGTTAACTGTGTTTGGAGCGATTTCAGGATAAAGCTCAGCCTTCATGATATCGCCATTTTCCATTTCGATTGTAACTACTGGATTCTGTGCCATTATAATTCTCCTTTAATATTTTCTAATACAGATTTAGCATCTGCTAAATATGTATTCTCTACGTCGAAGATGCGACCAGCATCAGCTGCTGTAGCAAAGCTTCTATCCATTGGCATCTTGCCAAGTACTGGAATATTAAGGCCTGCAGCAACCTCGTCAATGTGGCTCTCTCCGTAAATCTCGATTTTTTTACCACAATCAGGACATTTAATATAAGAATAGTTTTCAACAAGACCAAGCACTGGAATGTGCATCATATCAGCCATGTTATATGCCTTCTTAACAATCATCTGTACAAGCTCCTGTGGGCTTGAAACAATAACAATACCATCCACTGGAAGTGACTGGAAACATGTAAGAGGAACATCTCCTGTTCCTGGAGGCATATCTACAAAGAGATAATCGATATCGCCCCAGGCAACATCTGTCCAGAACTGCTTTACAACGCCTGCGATAACTGGACCTCTCCAAACTACTGGAGATTCCTCGTCATCAAGAATAAGGTTGATAGACATAATCTTTGTACCATCCTCAGCAACCTCTGGAAGCATAACGCCCTCTGCATTAGCTGCTGCTGGACCATGTACGCCAAACATCTTTGGAATAGATGGACCTGTGATATCTGCATCAAGAATACCTACCTTATAACCTGCACGAGCCATAACTCCTGCAAGTGAAGAAGTAACAAGTGACTTACCAACGCCACCCTTTCCGGAAACTACTCCGATAACATGCTTTATATTAGAATTCTCATTTGGTGCCTCAAGAAATGCTGTATTTCTAACTCCTGCTTCTTTAGCTGCAGCTGATGGACATCCCTCGCAGGAACCACGTGAACAACTGCTTGCTGAAGCGCATGAACTGTTTTCTGCCATTACTAGACCTCCTAAAATATTACTGCAGAATAGTATAGCACAAACAATTCTTGTTGTGCAGTTGTATTATATGATTATAGCTTGTTGTTCCTTGAATCAACTTTGCAACTGACTTATTAACATTTTCCACAATTATGTTTTTATGGTTGAGGATAACTTCAAAATATGATGCGAACGGAGTTAATTATCCACATGGGTGTCTCCTTCCAACCCTATAAAATACTGGTTTTCCCTATATTTATACCCCAAGTGAGTCAAATTTCAACGAACAAACTTTTCCCACAAAGTTATCCACATTCGTTAAATTTATCCACTAGAGTTGAAAAAAAAATAGTTTTAATACATAATCATTCTGTAGAAAAATATACTATGGAGACATTATGACAGATACTAAAAAAATATTATCCTTTGCAGTAGAGTTAGGAGACATTCTTCTAAGAAATGGAGCAGAGGTTTACAGAGTCGAGGACAGCGTTCTCGCTATTTTAAATTCATACGATATCACAGATTGCGATGTGTACGTACTTAGCAACGGTATATTTGCCAGTGCAGACGAGGTAACCGAACATGCCAGTTCAATGATAAGACATGTTCCTATGTACCCTATGCACCTAGCTAGAATCGCAGCACTGAACAGTCTCTGCCGCGATGTATGCGCAAAAAACATTACAATAGAAGATGCCTGGATTAAATTAGCCGAATACAAAAAACTCCCAGGCTATAATCTTCCAGTTATGATTCTGGCCACAGGAATAGGCTGTGGCGGATTTGCTTATCTTTTTGGCGGAACAGCCTTAGACGGAGTTATTGCTACAATAGTAGGGTGCCTTCTTAGAATATTCCTGTATTTTGAATCGGGAATGGGAAATTCCAAAACAGTTACAAACGTGCTTGGCAGTATGGTCGTCACCATTTTAGCCCTGGTCTTTGCCTATACCGGACTTCCAATCCACTATGACAAGATTATCATCGGTGGAATAATGCCATTAGTACCAGGTATTCCTTTAACAAACAGTATTAGAGATTTCATTAACAGCGATTACCTGTCTGGTTCTATTCGTCTTATCGATGCATTGCTTACAGCCTTTTGTATAGCTGTAGGTGTTGGTATTGTAATTACCGTAGTTAGTCTGTTTGGAGGTTCTTTTATCTAATGTTAGTTAATTATATTATAGAATTTATAGTGAGTATGGTAGCCACTGTGGCTTTTGCGATAGTTTTTTCCGCCCCAAGATCAGAGCTTACCTACTGTGGTTTTTCCGGGGCTATTGGATGGATTTTTTATTCATTGATTAACACCATCTTACTGGCACCTACCTTTGGAAATGTTATAGGCTCTTTTGCCCTTACATTCTTTTCAAGAGCTATTGCCTCAAAAAGAAAGAATCCTGTCACCGTTTACCTTATTTCAGGGATTTTCCCTTTAGTACCCGGCGCAGGAATCTATTACACATCATATTATTTAATTATGAACGATATGGCTTCATTTAGTCAGGCTGGTCTTTCTACCATAAAGACTGCGGGAGCCATTGTAATGGGAATCATCCTTGGAATGGCATTCCCACAAAGCTTCTTTAATACAGCTTTTGCACCTTCCGATCGTAAGTAATGAGGCCATTAACCTCCTCTTCTACATCGGTAGCCTGAGTAAATACAGCACCTGCAAGTCCCTCAGCTTCGAGGGACTTTATTTTATCCATTAAGGTATTATACGCATCCTGCAAATCTTTCTGATGATTATACTTCTTGTAACCATATACCGAATCTTTAATGACGTGATTGCCTACCTTGAGAGAAAAGCCACCGTATTCTGAAACCACATAAGGACGCTCTGTCAGTTTCACCTTCAAATCCTCAAAATATACGTGTTCAGAAAAGACATCTCCACAATCCTCATGGAACCAACCAGAAGCTGAATCAATAGGTCTAGTATCATCAAACTTTAATGCAAATTTCAAACAATCCTGGGCATCAAACTGGCCCCAGCCCTCATTAAATAGACACCACTGGCCAAGTGAAGGCACACTTCTAAGCTGCTCCATCATTTCTTTGCATTCCTTATGCCATACTTCCTTTGATTTTTCTGTATTTCGCCCTGTAAATCTGAGGAAAAGGCGATTCTTATCCCTTGTATTACCAAATGGTCGAACCACCGTAGGAACATTGCAAATCATATTCATATCGTACTTTGTGCCACCATTTACAATATCCTGCCATACTATCATTCCAAGCCTGTCACAATGGAAATACCAACGCATAGGCTCTAATTTACAGTGCTTGCGAATCATATTAAAGCCCAGGCTCTTTATGAACTCTATATCATAAACCATAGCATCATCACTAGGAGGAGTCATAAGGCTCTCCGGATAGTATCCCTGATCCAAAACACCATTCATAAAGGTAGGAACATGATTTAATGTAAGGCGCAAAACCCCCTTTTCATCTCTTTCTACACCGAAATGACGCATAGCAAAATAGGTAGTAAAGCTATCTTTACCATATTCCACATTAATAAAATATAACTGAGGATTCTCTAGAGTCCATAGACTATATTCCCCCAATTTTACCAACACATTAATCTTATCATCATTGATTTTTTCGACGCTATAATCTTTTATTAAATCTGGATTAGATGATTGGATTCTAACCTGTCCCTTCATTTCAGAGACCTTCATTTCAATAGAAACACTATCATTATCAATATCGGGAACAATAAACAATCTGCTGACATAGGCCTCTGGAACCCATTCCATCCATACTGTCTGCCATATTCCACTTTGAGCACTATACCACATACCATAAGGATCCAGGCTTTGCTTTCCTCTAGCATATCCTACCCTGTCAGTATAGTCTCTAACCTTCACTTTAAGCTCGTTATCCCCCTCTATTACATAGTCTGTAATATCGAAGGTAAATGATGTATATCCGCCCTCGTGAATGCCAATATGCACTCCATTTAACGAAACCTGAGCCACCTGATCCACTGCTCCAAAATGGAGCAGCAGATGCTTTGATTTTTTAATTTTATCAATGGAATAAATTTTGGTATATTCTAATGTTTCCTCTGGAAGGAGGATATGACGTTCTGTTCCAGAAAGCTTTGTCTCAGGTGAAAATGGCACTTCTATAGGACCGGAGCAGGCCACCTTTCCCTTGCCATCAATAATACGATAATCCCATGTGCCATTTAGATTTATGTAGGAGTTTCGCTGAAGCTGAGGGCGTGGATATTCCTGTAAACCTGTATACTTAAAATCTGTGCAAAGCTCGTGTCTTGTAGCGTTTTTATCAGGTTTAGCTATAGCTGATAGCATTTCTTTCCAGTACATGTAAAAACCTCCTATACACCTCATCCGGTCCTTCGGACCACCTTCCCCTCAAGGGGAAGGCTTTGGTTATATTCTTATCTCACTATTCTTCTTTTGTACCCACTTACGATAGATAATTGTAAGGCAGATGCTGTGAACGCTGAGTGTCAAGAACCAGCTGCCTGGGTATGAGAAAAACAGCACATTCTGTGTATGATGAATCTGAAAATATGTGGCAATCCAAATGAGTCTTGTAGCGCAAGCGCCAAGTAAAGATACAATCATAGGAAGTGTAGAATTCCCCAATCCTCTAAGGCCTCCAGTTAGTGTATCCATGATTCCACAAAGGAAATATGGGCAACAAACCCAGAACAAACGAAGTGTGCCGGCTTCTATGGCATCTGCACTGTCTGTATAAACCCCTAAAAGTGAATCAGAGAAGCCATATGCCAGGTTACCCATAATTAATCCAACTACGGTTACTATTCCTAAGCTTTCGAATATAACCTTTCTAACTCTCTTCTCATCTCCAGCACCATAATTTTGGCCTACGAAGGTAACAGTAGTCTGAGAAACTGAATTCATAGAAATATATACAAATCCTTCGATACTAGCTGCTGCGGAGGAACCTGCAATAACAGCTGTTCCAAAAGAATTAATAGCTGACTGAATTACAACATTAGATAAAGAGAACACAGTTCCCTGAATTCCGGCAGGCAGTCCAATTCTTATAATACGATTTAATATCCTCTTATCTATCCTAACCCTTGAAAATTCAAGCTTTAAGGCATCTTCCTGCTTCTTGAAAAAGCCTACAAGCATAAAACAGGATATATAATTAGATGTAACTGTAGCAATGGCAACGCCTGCTACGCCTAGGTCTAAGACAATTACTAAAAATAGATTTAATATTACATTAACCACCCCTGCAATAGTAAGGAATACAAGGGGATGGGTTGTATCACCTGCTGCTCTAAGGATTGCAGCTAAGAAGTTGTAAAGCATAATAGCTGGCATAGCCAAAAAATATAGACGAACATATAATACCGCCAAATCTATAACATCTTCAGGAGATCCCATAATTTCCAGTATAGGCTTCGCCAGAAAAAGTCCAATAAATATAAGGAGAACACCGCAAATTAGTGAAAATGCAGTACTAGTATGTACTGTCTTTTTTACATCAGAATGATTCCCAGCTCCATAAAACTGTGCTGCACATACATTGGCACCAACAGACATACCAATGAATAAATTTGTCATAAGATTAATAAGTGAATTAGTAGAACCAACTGCTGCTAAGCTAGCCTCTCCTGCGAAACGGCCCACAACAATTACATCAGCTGCATTAAAAAGAAGTTGCAATACACCTGATAAGATAATAGGGATAGTAAAGATTATTAATTTGCCCAAGAGCGGGCCATGTGTCATATCGATTTTATTCGTTGCTTTCATAAATAGATTTTACCAAATTACTAAAGGCGAGTCCATTGGACCCGCCTTCAAAAAAATTAAAGAAAGAAATTATAGGAAAAATCTAATCTTATTTAAGAATAGATATTGCCTCATAAGGATTAGTTCTGAGCTGCGAGCTCAGCCTTGATAGCCTCTGTAAGAGCTGGAACGATCTTGTTAAGATCTCCAACGATACCATAATCAGCTACATCAAAGATAGGAGCTGTCTCATCCTTGTTGATTGCGATGATGATATCAGACTCTTCCATACCTGCTGTATGCTGGATAGCACCAGAGATACCGATTGCAAAATATACGTTAGGACGAACAGTCTTACCTGTCTGACCTACCTGAAGATCCTTTGGCTTCCAGCCTGAATCTACAACTGCACGTGAGCATGATACTGTACCACCAAGAACCTCAGCAAGATCCTCAAGCATCTTGAAGTTCTCTGCAGAACCAACACCACGACCACCAGAAACGAGGATCTTAGCATCCATGATATCTACTGTAGAAGTAGCATTCTTTACGATGTTAAGAATCTCTACGAAACGATTGTTCTTTGTAAGCTCTGGCTTGAAGTCGATAACCTCAGCCTTGCGGCCTGGCTGCTTCTCAAGCTTCTGCATAACACCTGGACGAACTGTAGCCATCTGTGGACGGTTGTCTGGGCATGCGATTGTAGCGATTGTGTTTCCACCGAATGCAGGACGAGTCATAAGAAGCTGATTGTGCTTCTGCTCCTGACCTTCCTTAGCTACAAGTGGGAAATCACCAATCTCAAGTGATGTACAGTCAGCTGTAAGACCTGTCTTAACACGAGCTGAAACTGTAGGACCAAGATCACGACCGATAGCTGTTGCACCAACGAGCATGATTTCTGG
>JAEEGF011894055.1_pt1 | contig 44957 bp, 24 predicted proteins | sample 9134171 | NCBI WGS metagenome assembly JAEEGF01 (sample SAMN16246542, study PRJNA631951) | gut metagenome | biome: gut microbiome; feature: rumen; material: AP-attached | host: Bos | place: Iran: Karaj | collected 2018-10 | reverse complement strand
CAGCCCCTGAACGTAATAGCTCGAATATATCCATACCTTTATTCATTGATTGATTTCACGTTGCAAATTTACGATGATATTTTGATACCTTGGTTACACAAATTGCGTCACGATTTTCACTTTTTGCACAAAACTTTATACTCTCTATGAAATTATTGTATATATTTGCCAAAAAAAAGAAAATGAGCTACGATATCATGATAATAGACCATCATCCACGTTTCAAGAATAGCAAAGACTTTCTAACATGGTATGATGATGTAACAAAATGGGATGACGAAGTGGACTATAATGACTATAGCCATACAACGAAATCACTGAAAGATTGGTTTTTGGAGATGAAGGAAATCATTCCACCGTTGAATGGACCATTCGCTCCTGCAGATAAGGAAGTGGGTAATGGTAAATATCCAGAAGCTGACTATTGTATCTCTAAAGATGCAATATATATTGCATTGTCATTTGAGAACGTTGAAGAGACGAGGAAAATTGCTTTTGATTTAGCAAGGAAACACAAACTGTCGTTTTTTGATATTAGTGGTTCTAATGAATTGAACAACCCTGATGGAACTCACTTTCAAGTTTTACGTCAACAAACGTATGATTACAACTATGTAACGCAATGTCAACAAGTTTTTAATCATAGAAACACAGTGACGGCTTGTGTTATTATGCCACTATTTATATTTATTTTTGTTTGTCTCAATTATTATAAAGACTCCTGGGGACTTTACGTTGGTGTTCCAGCTTTTATTGTCTTGATTGTTTTTGGCATTTGGGCGAATAGATGGATTAAAAGAACCAATAGCGATGTGCAAAAAAGGCTAAGGGAACAGACGTCAGAACCAGAAGTGCCTTCTACTTGTGACACAACCCCTCTACTTACTGATGTTTTATGGAATTTTCGTTTGGGAATATTTAAGAACCAAAAGGAATTCTTTTGTGCTTTGAAGAATTATAACGAAGATGTTTTGGGTAAACCTTTCGATGAGCCTATAGATGATAAGATAGAATGTATAGGAGCAGAATCTGATTTTATTCTTTTCGATTATGACACAGAAGAGTCAGAAAATTATCAGAGACGCATGGTGCATTTCTATGCAGACAACCATCAGTTTTTTACAGGCACTGAAATCCTTTTCAAACTGAACAATGAACTGTATCCTCTTTTGCAAGATTCAGATTTCATTTATTTTGAAGGTATTCATTGTTATCAATTAGCGATTGATGAACAAACAAAGTGTACAACTTGTCAAGTGTTACTTGGTAGCTAAGTTCTAATGATGAAGACCGATTTCCAGTATTCCACCGACTTCTATGCGATGAACGCTCGTGAGTTGAGCCACAGCTGCATGCATCTCCTTTGCATGGCAGGGGAGGGGAGCTTCGTGTTCAACGAGAAATGTTACCACATTGTGAAAAACGACCTCGTGGTCATACCTATGCCCAATCGCATCAGCAACCTCGCTGCCCATCCCAATATACAAGTCGAATGGTTTGCTGCCGGTTACAAGTTCCTGCAGAGTCTGCTGCCGTCGAACAATTACAGCATCGGAGGCAGTATATCACTGAATCAAGACCCCGTCATCAGTCTCACCGACGAACAGGCACAGCACCTGCTCAACGACTTCCACCGCCTGCGTGACCGAATGGACGACCAGCACCACCAGTTCTACCGCGAACTGATGGGAAGCCTCTGTCTCACAATGATGTACGACATATTCGATACACATGCACAGCGAGATGCAACAGGCACACACACCGACCGCACAGCATATATCGTCAAGCAACTCATGGAACTCCTCTCCACAGGCATCAGCCAGACAGAGCGCGAGGTGAGCTACTATGCCGAGCGACTTAACGTTTCGCCTAAGTACCTTTCTGAGACCGTGCGCCGCATGACGGGGCACAGTGTCACCTCCTACATCGACCGATACACGATACCTCTCCTGAAAGACTATCTGAATGACGAACGTCTCTCGCTCACCCAGATAGCCTATCGCATGAATTTCTCCACACTCTCTTATTTCAGTCGATACTGCACCAAACACCTTGGACAGTCGCCAAGCGAGTACCGACATAGCCTACAACCGAGGGAATAGTTATTTCTAATTATTATATTGCTTTTCTCCTTCGATTCTACTGACTCGCTCCTTTGATTGTACTGAACCTTTAGCTCGGCGTATGCCAATCGCTCCTTCGATTGTGCCGAAACGCTCCTTTGATTCTACTGAATCTCCGAGCCCTCAACGTTTATACGGCGAGCCCTCGCTATCGCAACGCCGAGGGCTCGCTAATTCGACAACGAGCCTTCGGCAACTAGTTGAATCCAAAGGAGCGGTTCGGTTAATCCGCACATGCGATTGGCTTCCGCCGAGCAAAAGGTTCAGTAAATCCTTTAAAGCGCTGTATCAAAAGCAAAATAATTCTTGGGGGATTTCAAAGCCGTTACGAAGTCTGATTGTCTTCATTTTAAAACTGCTTTTACATTAGTCACCATGTCTTTGTGCTTCTCATCAGGCTCGGTGAGTGTCGAGGTCAACTTGATGTCGCCTGCTTTGTCTTTGCTGGAGAAGGTTCCTGAGTAGATGATGTCACTGGCTTGGTAAAGCGTTGCTTCCACGAACACCTTGTACTTACCCTGTGGAACAGCCTTGCCCTGCTGGTCGGTGAAGTCCCATGTAAAAGTCTGAGTACCGCCTGCTTGTGGCGTTGCTCCCGTGAAGGCGTCGAGCTGCTGATCGGTTTGTGCTGCAGCCTTTGCGGACTTTACCCAGGTTGGCACGCAGTTTGGACGCTTGACATAGCCACGCATAGGTTCCTCTCCAGGACGGGTGCGACCCTTGGTGGTGTACGAAGTGACGAAAAGTGTCTTGACAACATCTCCCTGCTCGTTCTCAATCCAGACGGCATACTGGTTGGAGCCTGGACCAGCCTGCTTCTGATAGTCGAATGACACTTCTACTGTCTTGGTCTTTGCAGCCTTTCCCTGTTTTCTTTGAGCCATTACGGGTACCGCCAGCAGCATGGCTGCGAGGATGGCGATGAAATACTTCTTCTGTTTCATAATCATAATCTTTTTGGGGTTTATAACTTTTTTGCCTTGTATTCAGTTTGTAAGTAAATTCTATTATTTGAGCTTTGATAAGAACCGTTCCCTGTCAACAATGAATCTCAAGTGTGTGCCTTCGCCAAGTAGTGTGTCACCAGAATAAGCTGCCACCTTGAACTCTATCTTCTTTCCATCCACCTTGGTCACTTCGGCTGTTGCTGACACCTTGTCTCCTACCTTCGAGGGTTTTAAATGCGACGATTCAATATGGCCACCAACCGTGGTGCAACCTTCAGGCAGCTCGTCCTTGACAGCCAGCATGGCAGCATTCTCCATCAAAGCCATCATCGTGGGGGTAGCGAGAACGCGCATGTCCCCAGAGCCTATTGTAATGGCGGTAACAGCATCTGTCACCGTCAATTCACTCGTGTGCTTTAGTCCAATTTCAATCATTGTTTTCAATCACTCATATCACTGATATAATTATCAAGGATTTAAAAGATTTTAAGGATTTTTTCATGTACTATGAATCCTTTTAATCCTTAAAATCTTAGATAAAAAACATTGAATATCAAAGATTTTGCATCTTGCGAAACTTGAGTCAATTATAATCTTTGGTTAATGCGCGTCTTTGATTCGGATGATGTTCAGCGAATAAGGAGGTACGTCGAGTAGAACGCTACCATTTTCGGGAGAAAGGAATTGCTCCACAGGATGAATGGTGGTAGGTGCATCGAGCGTGTTCTCTTCCATACCGTCGTTGGCTGCCAGACGTACTACACGTGCACATTGCGGTGTGAAGTTCTTCAGATTGAGTTGGGCAGTGGTTGCCGCATCACTCGTATTGACTACCTTCACTATCAGTTCGCCATTGGCATCGTCGATGGTGGCGGAGGAGAAGATGCCCTTTGTGTTGTCGTGCTTCAGCACCGTGTCGAAGATGAGTTCGTTGTCGAGCCATGCCTTCACGCTGTCGCCTGCCACTTGGAGGGTGACGTCGTACCAGCGTCCTTTTTCGATGCGCGTTGAACGTCCTCGCTTGCTGTCTGTCAGCAACTTACCACCGTTGCTTATCTGCTCGATGGCATGCTGCGTGTTGGTCCATCCGCCGAGGTTCAACCAGCAGTAGTTCTTGTCATCTACGTAGTTAAAGACGATGATGAAACCCTCTGCGCCATCATCCTTGCGTGCACGGAACTTGCGTGTGTAGTGGTCACTGCTGATGACGTCCTTCTCAATGCAGAGAGTGGCATCCTTGAGTCCTGTCTGTCGCACAGTGTTGCCATCCTTCTGCCAGTCGCCGTTGACGTAATCCACCTCCTTGACGGTCTCGAACGAGGCACGTGTGCCCCATGTTGCGAATCCCACACGGCTCTGCTTAGGAGTGAGTTGCTTGCGAACCTTGTCCTTGTAAGGGTCGTTCTGTACCACTTTCACCACCTGTGTGCCCACGTGCTGCGGCATGAGTTGCTGAACGTAGTAGCTTGGTGTGCCCATCACTCGACTGCTGCTGAAACGTATCATGTCGGGACGCCAGCGGGCATCGTTCTCATTCACGAAGATAGGTGCATAAGAAGCCAGTTCCACCACGTCGGAGTTGTTTTCCATGCCCATCATATAGACAGCCTCACCCAGTGCAGCGTTCATGTTGCCCAGGTTGCCGAAGCCATTAGTTACGGCATATTCGCCCACATAGACTTTAGGACCCTTGCGGTCGTAGCTATCATATTTATGGAAAGCAGCGGCAAACCAATCGGGAGAACGATAGTAGTGCTCGTCGAGCAAATCCACAGGTAAGTTGCTGTTCCACTTCGGATTGTCGTCACCCCAAGCCACGACGTTGCCGATGATTTTCATGTCGGGGTACTTGGCACGGATGGCTTTGTAGAACTGCTCATAACGCTCGTAGTAGTGGTCGCTCTGCTGGCGTGGGTCGGGTTGGTTATTCTCGTTGCCCACCTCCAAGTATTCCAGTCCGAAAGGCTTTGGGTGTCCGTTCTTGGCACGCATAGCACCATATTTCGATGTGACAGGACCGTTGGCATACTCGATGGCATTCATGCACTCGTCAATCCAAGGCTGAATTTGGTCGTAAGGAGTCATGCCGCCATGCCACAGACCTACGTTGACCACGTAGAGCGGCTTGGCTCCCAAGTCCTCGGCAAGCTGGAGATATTCGTGATAACCTAGTCCGTCGGTAGTGCGGTAACCCCAGTTCACGTTCCAATGACCTTCGCGCTCCTCAATGGGTCCGATGGTACGCTCCCAACGGAAGGCGTTATCTGGACTCTCCTGACCTTCCACGAAGCAGCCGCCTGGGAAGCGCATGAACTTAGGATGCATCTGCCACAGCATGTTTGCCAAGTCGGGACGCATACCGTTCTCGCGATTCTTGAACGTAGGTGGGAAAAGGCTCACCATGTCGAGTTGCACTTGTCCTACGCCATCGAAAACCAATGCAAACTGTGCCTGCGGGTCGTTGTTGTTGGCTTTGAACGTTGCTTCATACTTTGTCCAGCCTTTTGCTTTGCTGGAAGGAAAACCACTGACCACCGTTTCGGCATAGAGCTCTGATCCGTCCTTCGAGCAGAGTGTAGCTTTCACGCTACCTTTGTATTTCAGCGTCTTTGCCCAGAAAGTCAGTCGGTAGCTGCGTCCTTGCACGGCGTTGATGCCCCAGAAACCTTCGTTCACCAAGCAGACAGGAGACGATGCAGAGGCGTTAACTGTCAGTTCCAATGCGTTGTGCTGTACACTGTTGAGCAGTGGCGTCTTTTTGGAAGGCTGAATGAGTTTTGCCGTTAATTGAGAAGGAGTGGCAGCATAGGTGGACCATCCCTGCATGTCGGCTTTTGCGCCAAAGCGAGGTCCGTCCTCGAAGGAGCGATTGCGAATTAGTTCGGCATAGATGCCGCCATCGGCAGCGTGGTTGATGTCTTCATAGAAGATGCCATAGAGCATGGGACTCACCTTCGGTCCGCGCTGCTGGGCGTCGATGTCGATAGTTACTTGTGCCTGCATTGCAGCTGAAAAGACAGCGCAACTGGCCATGATAAGAATGTTCTTGTAATTCATATTATTCCTTTTATTCCTTGTTTATATTAGATTTCTTCCAATGCACCCATTCCCGAGTCAATGATAAAGCCGCGAACTACAATGTCCTTTGGTACCTCTAACTCATCATGCAAAACAATGCTTCTGCAAATGTAAGAATTAAACCTTAATATTTTTTCTCTTTGTTCAAAAAAATGCTGTTTTCATTGAACATTCAAAATAAAACCATTATATTTGCGCTATCCATAAGACTTGTGTCTTATTCTTGAGGTTTTTTCGAGACTCTTTAATTAATAGATAGCTAACTCTAATTGCTAATGCTTATGAAACGAAACTTCTTTTGGAAACTACTGGTGACAGCACTCGTGCTGACATCAGCCATTGGCATTCATGCACAGACTTGGACGGCAAGCGCTCCTTCGGTGGGCACTTTCTATCTGTACAATGTCGGCAACAACGGATTTCTCGTTGGTGGAAACAACTACACGACTCGTGCCTCGCTGACGAGGCAAGGCGGTATTCCTGTGACGCTCTCTGCCAGCAGCACGGATGGAACCTATTACATTTCAACGGAACCCACCTACTCGAATCTGTTCCTTGGGTCGGACGGTTATGTAGATAAAGTCAATACGTCGTCGAAATATACGGCGTGGCTGCTGACCGCTGTGGAAGGATTAGAGAACACCTTCACCATGAAGTCCACCAACAGTGCGGCAGTCTATCTGGTTGGCCATGATACGGATGTCAGCAAGACAACGACTACGACCACCATGCCTACGACATCCAAGGGCTATTGGAAACTGGTCACTAAGGAGGCACTCATAGCCAACTTGTCCAATGCTACGGCAGACAACCCTATTGATGCGACCTTTGCCGTTATGAATCCCTATTTTGGTGCGAATGCCAAGACTTCCCTGTGGACCGGCGACTACACTGCTTACAATGGTGTAGATAATAACAAGTGTGTGGAGCAGTGGAACCGCACGTTTGATATGTATCAGACCATTTCGGGTCTGCCTAATGGCGTGTATGAGTTGAGGTGTCAGGGCTACTACCGCATGGGTGGAGGCAATAACGATGCTTCTGTAGCTGCCACTGCTCGCACAAATGGCACCGAGGAGCTCAATGCCAAATATTATATCAACATGACAGAAGGCTCACTGAAATCCATCTTCGACTACAATCTGGGTTCGACCAACAACAGCACCTATAACAGTAGTACTGCCTACAGCGTCAATGGTACTACCATCTACGTGCCAAGCACCTTGAACCGTGCATCTTCCTGTTTCCAGGCAGGCGAGTACTGGAACGATGGCATCAGGACTGTGGTGGCAGACGGAACGGTGACGATTGGTTTCCGTAAAACCGTGGCGAGCAGTAACGACTGGGCAGCATACGACAATGTCACCCTCACTTATTATGGTATCGACCTCTCTGCACTCGTGGCAAGTTACGAAGAGCAATTGGCTGCTGCCAAGGCACTCCTATCGGAAGCCATGAATGCAGACGTGAAGACTGCCCTCAACGATGCTATCACTGCTGCTGAGACGAATGTGAATACGGGTTCGCAGGAATGGCTCGAAACGACTCTCGCTTCCCTCATGACAGCCATTGCCAATGCACAAGCCAGCAATACCCTCTACACGGGTGCCATCCTCGCTGCTGTGAACGGCATGAAGGCACAATCAACGAGCGAAAGCGTGAAGGAAACCCTCCAAGCGAAGTACGACAATGGCGAATACACAGTTGTTAGTGACGTTTATACTACCTACCAGCCATTGGAGATAGCCGCGCTGATTCCCGAAGTGGATGCTTCCTATACCTCTGCCATCATCAACCCAAGTTTCGAGTTGGGTAATCTTGACGGTTGGAACTGCCTGAAGAAAGGTGATGACACGGGTGTGTTCCGCACAGACAACGCCACTTATTCCTACTCAGGTACTGCTGGCAACTACCTCTTCAACACATGGGCAAAGAGTGTGCAGACGCTCGATGTGGGACAAACCATCACAGGCTTGCCACTCGGTTACTACACATTGAAGGCCATCGTAGCTACCTTCGGCGACGGTGCACCTGTGACGCTGACAGCCAACGGCGTTTCGAACTCTGTGGCACCGACAGCTGAAGATGCGGATGCAGAGAAGGTGAATGGTCACGAACTCATTGTTGAGAACGTCTTCGTCAGCAACGGTACGCTTACGTTCCGCATACAGAACACGGGAAAGGGACAGACCCTGCTGAAATGTGACGACTTCCAACTGACCTACACTGCTGACTACGTAGCACCGACGGAATACACCGACCTCAGTTTCAACATCAGTATTGAAAACGACGAGGTGGCTCGCTACCTTGCCAATACCACTTACACGGAGACAACTGCGAGCGCAATCGGAAACTATGCCACGGATGCAGCCTTGCGCAACGACCATCCTGCAGCGGTGAGCGTTCCTCTGCCTATTCAGGCAAGCGATGCTACGCTCAGTCTCGCACTCAACAGTAGTTTCGAGGATGCCGTAACATTCACGGTGGGTGCAGGTAGTGTGATTTACGATGTCACGAACCTGTTGCCAGAAAAGACCTATTATTATAAAATTGAGGCTGACGGCTCCATCATTGCCAACGGCACCATCACCACCACGGGCCAACTGCGCATGATGAAGGCCGACGGCATTGCCAATATGCGCGACCTCGGTGGCTGGACAAACAGCGATGGCAACCGCATTCGGTATGGCAAGATTTTCCGCGGCACGGAACTGGCTGGAGGCAACAGCTACACGGCTTCGGATGCCGACTTGGCCATGCTGAAGGAACAGCTCAACATTGGTGCGGAAGTGGATTTGCGAATGAATGGTGATTTGGCTTCGGGTACGATGAGTGCATCCGCCATCTACGGTGCTTCCTACTACTACGCCAACCTCAGTCGCTGGAGCGAGGATGCTCTGAACTTCGATACGGCTAAGTTCAAGGGTGCTTTCGACCTCGTTCTCTCTGCGCTCAAGGCTGGCAAGGCTGCTTACTTCCACTGCATCTTCGGTGCCGACCGCACAGGTTGCTTTGCCATGCTGCTCGAAGGTCTGCTCGGACTGCCAGTGGACCAAATTTACAAGGACTACGAATTGACATCCTTCTCCAGTGCAGGACTGCGAGAAAAAACGGGTATCGACCACAAGTTGCAGTATATCAATGCGCTGCAAGGTTCGTCGCTGCAAGAGAAATTCTACAACTATTGGCGTGGAGCTGTGGGTGTAAGCGAGGCCGACCTCAACGAGTTTATAAATATCATGGTGGATGGTACAAGTCCTATTACCACCGCTACACTTGCCGACCTGCCTACACCTGTAGTGGCTGACGGCGAGTACTACATCTATATTCCTTCGATTAGCCAGTTCCTTGGTCGTGGCGAAGCTTACGGTGCTCGCGGAGTGGGCGACAACTACGGCGTGCCTGTTCAAATCGCAACCAACGGCGTGAACGTCTCGACCATCAAGTTCCTGGACAGCAATCTCTTCTTCGGCAGCGACTGCTACACGGATAAGATTGCCAGCTACAATACCGACTCGTGGTTCATCGAGCAGAGTGGGGAAGAACTGATTCTGCACTCTCACAACGGCAACTACATGAGCGTTACCAATGAGGACGGACTGAACAAGCCACGCACGACGGCTACCTCTGCTGCCGATGCGACAGCTTTCGTTCTGAAGACCATAGCCGAGCAGAAGACCATCGTGGCAGCTACACAACAGGCTAACATTCTTGCTGCTGCCGCTGCAGCTGGAATCGAAGCCACTGACCTCTCTGTGCTTAACACTCAACTTGAAACTGACTATACAGCCGTTGCCTCTACCGCCATCATCAAGAGCGCCACTGCTGGAAGTACCGAGGATTGGGTGCTCACACAGCCTGAAAAAATTACCGAAACGAAGGACTACGGAGGCAATGCATACAATGTAGGTACATACGGTGGCGAACTCTATCAGCGTCATGGCACTGTGAGCCAAACCGTCACCGTACCTCATGCAGGCCTCTATAAGTTGACATTGAATGCACTCTACCGCCAAGGTAGCAGGGAGAACTGCTATGCGCTCGGCCAGAAGGGTTACGAACTGAGCAATGCCTATGTCAGTGTGAACGACACTTATTTTGCTCCAATCCCTTCATGGTACAGCGGTTGTGCTTCCACCAGCGACCCTGACAACACCGACCAGGCTACCGCACGAATCAACGCAGGGCAATACAAGATGGAGGTCTATGCCTACATCGACGACTCCAAAATAGCTACCATCAAGGTGAATGTGCCTGGTTTTGTGCCACTCGGCTGGTGTCTCTTCAACAACTTCACTCTGACGGAATATGCCAAGAACATGACCATCGATGAGGCAGAGACAACGGCTCCCGACGTCTGCGACTGTGCTCAAGTGACACTGACACGCACACTCAAAGGCGGTCAATGGAACGGTTTCAGCTTGCCATTCAGCCTGAGTGCTCAGCAACTTGCATCCTCTCCGCTCCGTGGTGCTTCCATCAAGCAGTTCGCTGCAGCTAACGACAACGTAATCACGCTGACAGATGCCAGCGAAATTGTAGCTGGCGAACCATACTTCATCAAGCCAGAAGCAGACATCTCGAATCCTGTTTTCTCTGCCGTAACAGTCTTGAATCCTGAAGAGGCTGTGAAGGGTGAAGGCGAATATAAATTGGCTGCCCACCTCTACAACACCGAACTTGCCACCGACGGTAGTGTAGCTTACGTATCGACCATCGACAGCTACATCAAGAAACTGACTTCGGGTGGCATCAAGGGACTGCGCTCTTTCTTCCTAATTCCTACGGGCAACGAAGTGAAGCCACTCGTTCTGAAGTTCGACGATACCACCGACATTGTGGAAGTGACAAAGGACGGACTTGAGACGAAGAATGCTGTTATCTACAATCTTGCCGGTCAACGTCTGCAACAGCTACAGCGCGGCGTGAATATCGTCAATGGCAATAAGATTGTCGTTAAATAATTGGTTCAATCACTCATTCATAAGATAAACATTATGAGAAAGATATATCAGTACCCTACGCTAAGGGTCATTAGCATTATCGATGAACAGCCCATTGCACTTTCCAACGTCATTGAGGAAGACGATGTCTATATCAACCCTGAGACTATGGAGGAAGGCGATGGCAGCGAAGCCGTGAAATCAAATCCATACTCCTTGTGGTAAAAATTAAAAAGTTTAACGTTTAACGTTTAGCGTTTAACGAAGTTACATTTCTCTTCGAAAAATGAAACCTGAAACTTGAAACTCAATCAGGTAACATTTCTCCGCTAAAACTTAAAAACTCAAAAACTTAAAAACTCAATGCATGCGTAGAACACTTTCCTTTATCATACTAATCTTCAGCGTGGTATTTGTCTCGGCGCAAGTAACGTTCAACTTCTCTACTGCTCAGCGTGGTCCTGTTATTGGTCCGTTGCATTACGGCATCTTCTACGAGGAGATTAACCATGCAGGCGACGGCGGCATCTATGCCGAACTCATCCGCAATGGCTCGATGGAAGAAAACAGTCACAACCCCGACCACTGGTGGACCATCGGCAATGCCACCTTCAGCATTTCTTCGCAAAACCTGATCAATGCTGCACAGAAACGTGCCATGCACCTCAACCTCAACAAGGCGGGCGACGGAACGCGTAATATCGGTTACTGGGGTATTAATATCGTCAAAGGACAGAAGTACCGTGCCTCGTTCTGGGTGCGTACAGTCAATCACTGGGCGGGCGACATCACCTTGACTCTCGAAAGCTACGAGGGCGCCGACCTCGGTCATGCAGTGGTGAAGGTGGAAGAGGATACCCAATGGAAGAAATACACTGCTGAAATCACTGCAACAGACTCCTATCAACTCGGTTGGTTCGCCATACGTGGTTCGCAGGCAGGAACGATATACTTGGATTGTGTTAGCTTGATGCCACCTACCTTCAAGGACCGTGAAAATGGTATGCGTCCTGATCTTGCTGAGAAGTTGGCAGCACTGCACCCCAAGTTCATGCGCTTCCCTGGAGGTTGCTACGTGGAGGGCGGCAACCGCTATCAGTGGCGTCACACCGTCGGTCCCGTCGAGGAACGCTTGGGCATCTACAACAGTCATTGGGGCTATCCTGTCTCGAACGGAATGGGCTATCACGAGTTCCTGCAGCTGGCAGAAGACCTTGGCGCAGAGCCTCTTTTTGTGGTCAATGTGGGAATGGGACACGGCTGGTGTCAGGACTATCAACACATCGAAGGTTTCATTCAGGAGGCGTTGGATGCCATTGAATATGCCAATGGCGACGTCTCCACCTACTGGGGAGCCAAGCGTGCCGCAGCTGGTCATCCCGAACCTTTCAACCTGCGCTTGATGGAGATAGGCAACGAGAACTATAACTACACTTCCACTGACAATAGCGACCAGAGCGACCACTATGCCGAGCGCTACTATCAGTTCTATCAAGCCATCAAGGCACGCTATCCCGAGATGACGCTTATTGGTAACAGCGACTGGGGTTCGGACTATCCTACGTGGCGCAATCCTTATCCATTGGAGGTCATCGACGAGCATTTCTATCGCTCCCCCGATTGGTTTGCATCGATGTACCATAAGTACGACAACTACAGTCGCAGCAGCAACAAGGTCTATAACGGAGAGTATGCTGTGACACAGGATTTTGGCACCAATGGCACCTTGAAAGCTGCCCTTGGTGAAGCTATCTATATGGCAGGACTGGAGCGCAATTCCGATGTCTGTGTGATGGCAAGTTATGCTCCCATCTTCATGAACGAGAACGAGTCGCAATGGCGCCCCGACATGATACACTACAACGCCCACTCATCCTTTGGTACTCCTTCGTACTGGACGCAACAGATGATGTCCTCAACTGTTGGCCATCAGAACATCACATGGACAGAAACAGGCAACTCAGTCAGTCTCGTTCAAGGTGCGCGACTCGGACTGGGTTCGTGGGCAACGGATGCCACTTACAGCAATATCCGCATCACCGATGCAGATGGCAAGGAAATCTATAACTCCCAACTCTCCACATTCAACTCGCCAGCCTCTACTCGTGGAACAGCCCATGTCATCGATGTCATCACCGACAACTGCACCATCGAATTGGATGCTGTGAAGAACAGTGGCGACGAAGGCTTCCTCGTTTGCTTCGCCTACGCCGACGGCAATAACTATGCTTGGTGGAATCTTGGTGGTTGGGGTAACGTGCGACATGGTGTAGAACAAGCAATCAGTGGTACAAAATCAACCCTCGCAACGGCTGACGGTAACATCGAGACGGGTAAGACCTACCATCTCAAGATGATTCGCAACGGACTAAATACACGCTGCTACATCGACGATAAGCTCATTCACAATGTCACGCTTTCTGCTTCGGGAGGACAGAGCCTCTATCTATGTGCTTCCCTGAACGAGGCTGAAGATGCAGCCATCGTCAAGGTCATCAATTATAATGGTACGGACGTTTCAACGACATTCCGTTTCAGTGATGCCACCATTGGCGGTGAGGCAAAACTGCGCGTGATGAGCAATCCCGATAACTATGCAGAGAACTCGATGGACAACCCGTTGAAGGTCAGTCCAAAGGAACGTACCCTCTCGGTGACAAAACTGGAGGACGCTCCTGAAGAAGCAGCTATCTCCTACACCGTCCCTGCCTATTCACTCTCAGTTATCACCATTCCGCTTTCCCATGTCTGTGCCGATGCTGGTGGAACGACAGCCACACCTCCAATACCTGCCATCAGCTATAGTTTCGATTCCGGAAAGCCAGAAGACGATGCAGGAACACTCAGCGGTTCGTTGGAAAATGGTGCCGCCATCCTGCAACTCTCTGACGGTGGCACAGCGCTTTACACAGGCACTGCTTCTGCGTCCTTGAATAACCAAGGCTATTTCGACCTTGGTCACGATGCTGCGGCAGCTATCTGCAAGGTCATCAACAGAGAAGCCTACAGTGTCAGTCTCAATATCATGCTCGCAGGACCAGGTCACCTGAACGACTTCTGCTGGGCATGGAACGTGAACAACGGCACATCGAGCTACGTTGGATTGATTAACCAGGCAGGCAACCGAAACTGGTACTTCGAAAAGTTGCGCTCAGGTACTTGCAAGGCAAGTTCCAACGCAGGACTTAACCAACAGCAGTGGCACAATATCACCGTCAGTGCCGATGCCACAGCCGTACGTCTTTACATCGATGGTCAGTTGCGTGCCACAGCCAATCCTGTCACCACACCGCTTTCCCTTCTGAATTCAACCCAAGCATGGTTAGGTCGCAGTCCATTTGCTGGCGACGCTCGCATGACCGATACTTTCTTCGACGACCTGCGTTTCTACGACAGTGCGCTGACTCCAGAACACATCCGTGCCCTCTTTGCCGAAGCCACAGAGAAGAGCACCGATTGTCCTGCCTTGCAACCTGAGCCCGACACCGAAGCTGATGCCGAAGCCATCGCCCTCATCAATGGTGGCACGGAAGTAGATATTACCGCATTGCTCAAGAATCCTGATTTCGCAGATGGAAACACGGGTTGGGAAGGAACATCCTTCAGTGCTGCTCCTGGTACCGTGGCAGAGCACTTCTACCAACTCTTCGACAGCTATCAGATACTGAAGAACATGCCTGCCGGACAATATCGCTTGGAATGGCAGGGCTTCTATCGCAATGGCAATATCCAGAACGCATGGCAGCGCCACACGAAGGGAACTGAGGACTATGCCGAGGTTTATGCATCCGACGCTTCACGCTCCACGCTTCACCCTTCACGCTCCACGCTCCACGCCTCGACGCCTATGCTTTCGTTGTTCGATGCATCCGCACCTTACACTTACAATCCTTATACTTATCCAGACAACGTTGCCACAGCGGAAGAGGCTTTCGCTGCTGGACACTATGCCCAGCACCTCGACTTCGAGCTGTCCGAAACGAGTGATTTGCGCATCGGCTTGCGTCATTTCACGCCTTCGGTATATGACTGGACTTGTTTCGACAACTTCCGACTCATCTACGTGAACGATGCCAATGATATAGATAAGGTGCTAAGTGATGAAGCGAAACATCCTTCCGACGCTATCTATGACCTGAGCGGACGGAAAGTGAAACCTACCACCCAAGGACTCTACATTCGCAACGGAAAGCTTTTCTTCGTGAAATAAGTGATGTTTATTCACGTCCTTCGGGGGGACATGAATTCACTCATAGTTAATTAGGTACATTACTTTCAACAAAAGAAGAGATTTCAATAAGATTACCTTCAGGATCTGCTACATAGCACGTCCGTTGGCCCCATGGCTCGGTGGTTGGAGGAAAGATTGCTTTGGCACCCTTCCCCAATGCAGCTGCATATTCTTTATCTACATCGGCAAAGGTCGGTACATCGAACGAGAGTTCCATGGTGCCATTGACACCCCGTGGATAGGCATATTGCTGTGAGGTCATCTGCTCAAAGTCTGTGCGTGGGAACAGGATGATGCGGCTTCCAGCAAGACGCAATTCCACATTTGGCTCCTTACCATTCCATTCTGTCTGGAATCCGAACACATCACGATAGAAAGCTACCATCTTGGAGTTGTCTGTCGTGAAGAGACCAACTGTATTGAATGTGAATCGAGGGCGTGGAGAGGTGAGAGCAACAAGACCATGTCCCTCTTGTATGGCGGCAAACGTGGCGACGATTGCAGCGATTGAAATGGGAATGATTGACCATACCATTGTTGGAACAGTAATGAATAGCAGAAATCCTGTTGCCTTGTTCGCAAGGGTGTGAGGGAAGCAGCAGCGCCTGTACATAACGAGTGCCAAAAGCTGATTCACTACTTTCATCACGACGATTACACCTGCCCACAGCCATAACCATTGCGGCAGTTCGAGTATCGGTAGGAGCTTCCATGCACAACACGATACGAAGCAGATGTCTGCCAGACTGTCCAGCAATGCGCCACCCTTGGTAACGCACTTCAGTTTCCGAGCCAGCCACCCGTCGGCTATGTCGCTGATGCCACAAACGAAGTAAAGCACCCAAAACGAACTGCTTGACACATTGCTCAGCAGCAGAGCAACGGCCCCCACCATTCGGAGCGATGAGAGGATATTCGGCAGATATTTCATTGGTACCATCTTACTTATCCTTTTTCCTCTATTCTAATGGTATCATCACGCCGCACTGGTAATCGGGCGAGTTGATGTCGGTGCCGTTGTACCATTCCATTGTCATGGCGTTGATGGGACAATGAAATTCTGGGTGCTGGGGCAACCACTCCATGTAGAATATCTGGTACTGTTGCTGGAAGGCTTTCATGCCGCCCTCGAAATGAACTTTCAGCCACTTGCCGCTGCGAATAGGGAAAAGCTTCATGCCCTCAGGCACGTTTCCGCCCTTATAAATTCCGCCAATAACGTAAGTGAAAGTATTGTTGCTGCAAGCGCCGAAATTAACCTCGGCACAGGTCATGCAGTTGTGGTTGGGAATGTCGCAGGTGCAGAGCCCGAATTCGCCGACACCGTTGTCGATGGCTGCTTGTTGAAAGGCATCGGGAACCTTGTGCTCTATAAACACGGGCTTAATGATTCGTTCCACATACTCTCCCCAAAACTTTGGGCACTCTTCCTGTCCCTTGCAGAATGCGATTTCCTTGGCCATGCCAATAATCTGCACATTGGCCAATGTAATAATCTCGTGTTTCATCTTTTCAGATTGTCCAAATATAAAAGTCTTCTTATTCTTTGTTTCTAATTTCCAGTCTCAATACTCTAATGGGATGGTTTTCACCTTGGTATTGCTTTTCATCGATGCAGGTTTCTCCTGTTGGAACAAAACCGCACTTCTCCATCACTCGGCCTGAAGCAGGGTTATCAACAAAATGCCCACTGATAAGCGATTTGATGTCTGTCGTCATTCGGATATGGTCTATCATCAGCCGCAGAGCCTCCGTACAAATGCCTTGATTCCAGTAAGGCTTTGCCACCCAATAACCAATGAGTGGTTCCCCTTCACGAGCTGGTAAATCACATTCGCACGACGGTCCATAACCCATAGCACCAATCGCCTCGCCAGTCTCTTTGAGTTCGATAGCCCATGTCTTGGTTGCATCATTGAAAACGGTATGGATAATCTCCAGACTCTCCTCCACACTCTTATGCGGTGGCCATCCTGCACGTGGTCCAACATCTGGGTCGGATGCCCATTTGAACAGTGTCTCCGCATCACTGTCGATCCAAGGGCGTAGTATGATACGATTTGTTTCCATTGTAATTTTATGTTATTGATATTTCCCACTGAGAATCTTTTTGCGCAGACACTTGATGGCGGGTTTGTAATACTCTATCTCCAATGCTTCGATGGTGCGCTTCAACTCGTCCTTCAGTTCTGGATAAAAGCTGCACATGCGATAGGCGAGTTTCATACAGAGAACTAAAGTGTGTCATCCAGTGGATGGGATTTCCTCCATCGTTTCAGCATGGGGAAGAAGCCGTGCATCATCTGCTTGTACTCTTCCTTTGTCATGGGCTTAGGCATTTGCTTGTTGACCTCGTCAACGAATTGTGCACAATGTTCAATCATTTCGTCCATCGTACATTCCTGCAAGAATTTTCCGTCCTTGTAGCAATACTGGCAATAATCGAAATTAGTGCTGCCGTCAGCATTCTTGCCACAGTCCTCGATACGGGTTAACGGCATACCGCAACTCTGACAGAACTGAGGTAGTTGGCCCTCTTGGAAGGCTTTCTCCTTCTGCGGGAAGGTGGCTTCGTAAGCTTCGAAGGCATCTGGGTTCATGTCGGCAACGAAATAGCCCTTTGGCGGACAATAAGTTGCCTCGGTGACTCCGTTGTTCCGAAGCCAGCCGGGGATGAGTTCCTGAGCAAGGAAGTAAGGCACTTCGGCATCCTTTGGCTCAGCATGATAGTGGATGTTCAGTTTGCTGGCGAGATCGAACCCTGCGTTTTTGTAAAACTCTATATTACCTTCCATGCAGATAAATCCGATACCCATTCCGCGTGCCTTCTTTAATGCGTATTTTAGCAGTTTCAATCCGTAGCCCTTGCGCTTGTAGTAGGGATGGATGCTAATAGGACCGAATGTCCACGATGGGAAAGACCCACCCCCATCCCCTCCCTGTGAGTGAGGGGAGTCTAAAGCAATCTTGGCTTTCGAGAACATGACATGGCCGATGATGCGGTTGTCCTCCTCCATGACCAAGTCAAGTTCAGGAATGAAGTCGGGATTGGTTCTATACTGATTGAGCACATAATGCTCTGTGCATCCAGGACGATAAACGTTCCAGAATGCTTCGCGTGTGAGGTTCTCCACCTCGCGATAATCTTTTGGAGTTTCTAAACGAATCATCATTGTTCTTTCAATAAGTCACTGCAAAATTACAGTTAGTTGTGCTAACTGCCTAATATTTGGGATATTCTGTATGGTTTTGTGACGAATGGTGATAATTTTGTGGATTCTTACCTACCGATGAAAAACTCCTATACTCCAAAACTCATCGTCCGTAGCGGGTTGATGCGGGCACACGAGCTGGTTCGGAGGCTCCTTCGTCGGTTACTTCGGTTGTGGTTGTGCTGCCATCATTTCCTTTACCGCCCCATTCCTCGACGATGGCGTCCCACTCCTTAATCATTTGCTTTTGAGCGTCTGTGGGGTGGACGAGTATCAGGCCGTGCTGGTCATAGTTGGGCATGTCGAGCATCAGTTTGTCGTCTGACAGACGAACATTTTCACCTAATGGCACATTCACTTCGTTGATGACGATGCTGATTTTCCCGTTGCTATCGATGGTGTAATCGGTGAAGCTGCCGAGGGCACTCACCAGCTTGCCATCCTTTAAGAAATACTGCAAAAAGCTGCCGTGTCCATCTTCTTGGAACGTAACCAACAGGGCGTATTCATCGTATGGAACGCCATCCAACACACCATCGGTTTTCACTTGGGTGAACCACTCTCCAAGGACTGCTTTTGCAGGCTTCACCACAGGGGTGGAGTTATCATCGTCAGAGCAGCTGGTCAGCGCCAATAACGCTGCCAGAATAAAGAGTGAAGAGTGAAAAGTGAAAAGTGAAAAATAAATCAGGGATTTAAAGGATTTTAAAGGATTCATAAAGAGTATAGAGTGAAAAGTGAATAATTAATCAAGGATTTAAAGGATTTGGGGCGCTTCGCTTGAAATTGTATTTAGAATTATCATTTAGAATTTTAAAAAAAATTTTATGTTATAATTTTAAACTTCATTTCGAGCCGAAGGCGACCAAAAAGCCTCACCCCCAACCCCTCTCCAAAAGGGAGAGGGGAGTAGAATGAAGAGTGAAAAGCTTACTTCGTTAAACTTTAAACTTTAAACGATATTACTTCATCATGATTTTTTTGCCATTCTTGATGATGGTTCCCTTGGCTTTGCTATCGACGATTCGGCCATTGAGGTCATAGACGCGCTCGGTGCCGTCGGAGTCGATGGTGCGGATGCGGTCGATGCCTGTGGTGCTGTCATCCAGTGTCATGTTGATGGATTTGGCACCTGGCGCACGGTTCTGCAATAGGTAGCAGCGATAGGCAGGGACATGAGCGGTTCGGTACTCGTCGGTGTCGGTCAGCACGGCATGCCATTTGCCATCGCTCTGCAGCACGTAGGCACCCAGTTCGTTGGCTTCCTTGTTTCTAATCACCTTGAACGTGCCTCGCAATGTGTAGCCAGTGACGCTCTGTTGGTCAGTTCCTATTTTGTTGTCAGCCTGGAGTTCCGTCGGCTTATCAGTATTGAGTTCGATGTCGCCGGTGGAGCGCACCAGATAAGGCTGTCCTGCTTCCATGATGGTCTTGTCGGTCTCGGTGAATACCAGTTCGTTCGACTGGATGTTCTTCAAGCGATAGACAACAGCTCCTTCAGGAATGTCAATCGAATAAGGCAGGCAGACCGTGTAAGGCACTTCGCTTCTGCTCAGCATACGGGTGTTCTCCACCTTCTTGGCTGATATTCCGTAAGGCATTACGTAGTCCACGCCGTCGTAGAGGCGAACGGTCGTGGCTCTGAACTTTGTCACGCTGTCGCCCACTGCTACGTTCACCTCATCCGTCTCTCCGTACTCGGTAGGCGCATAGACCAAAGTGCGCTCTGTGAGTCCGATGCGCTGCAATCCTCCGTTTTTCAGGCTGTTGACCAGTTCAGGCGAATTGCTCTCTTGTAAATCCACATAGCGCAGTGTGTTTGCCTTGCTGAAGGACTCATCGCCAATTTCGGTGAGTGTCATCGGCATCGCAATGCGCTCCAGCTGAGTGAGTGGCTGCATGTCTTCGGTATGCAGGGCATTGATGAGCGTGTAGCGCAGAGGTGTCAGGTCGGTGACGTAGGTGTTTCCCTTGAACCATCCGTCAACGCTTGTGATTCGCCTCATGTCGTCGATGGTGGCGGCAGCGTGTGAAGCGAAGGTGAGGAAGTTGTCATCGTCGGAGAACATGCCCGTGGAGATGTTGTTGGTGCGCTGCCATGATGAGCCTACGTAGGCATCATCGCGGATGTATTCATTATACAGCGATGGACGCACATAGAAGGCATCGAAGGTGGGGTTGTAGTTGTTGCACAGATTCCGCCACAAGAAGTTATCCATGTCCATCTTAGGCTTTTTCTCTGCCAACAGATACATGCGAGTGAGTGAGGCATCATCATCGAAGGCACTCCAGTTGATGGTCTCAATGTCGTCGCCAATCACGACGGTTTCCAGTGCTTCACACTCCATCAGTGAGCGGGTGTCGATTTTCTTCAGAGTCTTAGGCAGGATTAACGTCTTGAGGTTGTAGGCGCGACGCAGGGCAAACGGTGGCAGCACGTCGTTCTCCTTCACCTTGTCGTCGGTGGCGAACCAGCGGTCTTCGGCAATGATGGCATTACTCTTCACCACTTGGGCGTCGTAGAGGTCGAGCTCATACAGTGGAGCCGAGATGTTACGAGCATCTTTCCAACCCGAATAGCCTGCCAAGAAGCGGAGGACGGCGAAGTCCTCGCCCGAGATAGGACCATTGATTTTCAGTCTTTGGATATGGCTCATGTTGCCGTAAACGCCTCTCACGTACTTGGTCTCTCCGTCGCTGTAGAGCTTGCGTTCCACGGTCAGTCCGAGTTTTTCAGCCACCTGTCCATAGTTCGTTGTGGTGATTTCGATGACCTCCTCTGAGTAGCGGCTGTTGTCGCCCACGATGTGGTCGGCATATTCAGCCCACACTGTGCGGTAGTGCTTTGCCAGCTTGCGCGGCACGAATATCTTGAACGAAGCAGGGAGGTCGCGGAAGGCACCGCTCTCCAAGCTTGGGATGCTGTCCGAGTAGATGTAGATGCTGTCGAGGCTGACACACTGGCGGAAGGCATCGTAGCCGATGCTCTTCAGCGAATCGGGTAGGGACACGCGCTGCAGGTGGGTGCAGTTAGCCAATGCCGAGCCCAGGTCGGTGATGCGTTGGAAGTTTCTCAACTCATCGAAGGTCCTCACGCTGCTCCCCTCGAGAATGCCGTTGATATTCTTCAACTGGCTGTACTCGCTTGGGAAGAAATGCCCCTTGCGGGCAAAGGCATAGAGCGCTTCGTCGTCCTTGAAAGGCGCAGTAATCGTGTTGGCATATTGCGTTAATGCAGGCTCGTTCATGTAGTAGCTCACCTGTGAATAAGGCACATAGACGGCATTGATAGGCACCTCCCATGAGTCGTAGTTCATCAGGAAGCCCCATGTATCGCTGTGTGCACCCTTCTCCGTGAGGAATACGAGTTCGTCGAGCCCATTGACATAGCGAGTAATCTCGTCGTCGTAGCCCGTAGTCTTGTCGCCCACAACGAGCCTCTTCAGGTTGGTGGCATGCTCGAAGCAGCTCTCTTGAATATAGGTTGCCGACTGTGGCAGGATGACCGTCTCCAGCTGGTCGCAGAAATAGAACATGTAGTCGCCCGTCTGGTTGTCCGCATCGATGAAGTCGTTTGGACCGTGACACTGGTAAGGATGAACCTTGTCCTGCTTCAGTTCGGCACCGTAGAGGTTCAGGTAGCGCAAGCGTCCACTGGTTGGGTCACTGTTGTTCACGTCCGCACCCGCCATGAAGCGCAGCACACCGATGTCGATGCCGTTGAGCGGACCTTCCACCACCAGTGAGTCATACTTCTGGTAGTTGCCAGCGAGTCCCATCAGGTAGTTGCCATCCATGATGGTCTGAAGACCCAACTTCTCAGCGAGCTGTCCCACGTCGGTCGTCTTCACATGGTGGATGACAGGCAGTTCCGTGTCGCTGACGATGTAGTCGGCATAGTGGCTCCATGCCTGCTTGTAGTCGTTCACGGCAGAGGCAGGCACGTAAATCCTGAAGCCTTCAGCCACTTGAACGCGAGGGGCGTCTATGCCACTCGAGTCCCACCATCCGAAGGTGGTCCTGCTGTCTCCCTCCAGCTTCGCAGGGGTAGTGCCCAAACAGCGCACAACCTTCAGTCTTGTGTTTTTCTCAAAGGCACATTCTCCGATGTTGGTGACGGCGGCAGGAATCTCAATTTCCCTCAGGTCGCAATACTGGAAGGCGTAGCCACCGATGTTCTTGATGGTCGATGGCAGTTGGATGTTGCGCAGGTTTGTGTCGCCCACGAACCACGATCCGCCGACGTAGTCGAGTCCCACGCTCTCGAAGCATTTGAATTCAGGGAACTCCTGAATCTTATCGTTTTTGGCAAACCGTCCGTTGAGCCACGCGAAACCCTTTGCTTTCAGTTGGGTGGCATCGTAGATAGGCCACCACAGGCTGCTTGCCATCCAGTCCACAGCACCTGCTATCCATCCGTCGTCCTTCGGAGAAACCTTCGCGGCAACAGCATAGTAACGCAAGTCGCTCAGGGCAGACTTCACCGCCTTGTCGGAGATGTAGAACAGACATGGCAGGAATTTGTCCTTGTACTTTGCCCATGCCGAGTCCGCCTCGAACCACTTCATTTGTCTTTCGGTCATTTTCAGTCGCAGGTTCGGACATCCAGCGAAGACACCCTTGCCCAGCTTAATCTGTTCAGGTTTGAGCGGTTCAGGGTAGTTCGCGCCCAACTCCCATGAGCTTGGATTCAGCAACTCTGCCTGTCCGCGTCCAGCCGTGCGCAGGTAGAGCAGGGTCACCTCTCTCAGCGCCGAGTTGTTGGCAAAGCAGGAGTCCTGCAGCGTGATGTCGAAGTCCAGATAGGTCTTGCCAAATGGTGCCCAGCCCTTCACGTCCCAGAACGTCACGCCCCTCACCAAGCTGTTGCGTCGGAAGGCGTTTTTCTTCACGTAGTCCAGCTTATAGTTATTCCACACGCCAATGTCGTTGAAGAAAGCCAAGTGTCCGCCATTGTCAGAGAGGAACTCATTCTGCGTGGCACCCACCGCCACCAAGTGCTCCACCTTATGGCCCATCACCTTCTCCACCACCTGAGTGGCACCCTTATACGCGAAGCTGTAGTCCACGCCGTAGTCGCTGTAGTTCACCGAATCCACCGTATTGGCGTAAGTAAAGAATCGCCGATACTTCTTCCACATCATGTCCTCCAGGAAATCCTCCTTGCGCTCATTCGGGATGATGATGCTCACCTTCGTGGAGTCGAGTCCAGCCAGGATGCTGTCGCCACAGAGGATGAAGTTTTCGGGACCCAGTGCACGTGTACCATTGCTCGAAGTTCTTAGTCGTAAGTCGATGGTTTCCAATGCTGTACAACCCACAAAGGCAGAGTCAGGGATGGCAATGACGGTGCTCGTCATCTCCGAACTGTTCACCCCGTCGTTCTCCTTGAAGAGCACCTTCTTCAGCTGCGACTTGTTCTGGAAGGCACGCTTCGCGATGCCCACCGTGCGGCTTTCCTTGTTCGGACTGCACAGGATGTTCGCATATTGCACCGTGTCGTTCACTTCCTTCAGATAGCTGTGATACACGAGGCTTTTGTTAGGCGTAGTCAGTAGCTGTCCGCCTACCATGCCCACCTGATGGATATTCGACAAGATATTGGCACGCATGCCCTCTCTGAACCTGTCGCCTCCCACGTCGCCTCTGATAGCGTTGAAGGCTTTGTAGCTTCCTGCCAACATTCCTGGAGTGACGAGTGAACGCATGATTCCCTTCGCTTCATTCTTTTGGATATACTCATAGAACGCTTTCTTATAATAGGAGTACATCCACCTTTGAATGAAGTTCTTCGTCAAGTCCTCGTTAATCCTCTTTGCAAAGGCAGCCAGTCCGTCCTTGGCTGTAACGGTATGGTAGAAGATGGACCACAGTTGTTGAGACATGTAGATGACATTTCTTTCTGTGAGGCGATACACCGCAGCCTGAGAAATCAACTCTCCACTTTGGGTAATTAAATGACTTCCTAACAGGTTTCCTATGGCATTATCGATGGCTTCCACGCCGGCATAGTCGCTGAAGTTGATGCCACAGACCGTCGTGATGGATTTGAGACTCTTGCCTGCCAACCCCATGAGCACTTGTCGCAGCTTACTGATCGAGCTACTTTGCAGCGAATGCGCGAGGGTGGTCAGTTCCGAAACCTTCTCAGTTGCGGTAGCGGCTTCAACAATCAGGGCGGCATCCCCCGCCTCTGCAGCACCGTATGCTCCCATCGTGTAGATCGTGATGGCTATTTCCGCGATAATCAGAGGTACATTCCACCACGACAGCGCTTGATACACCACCTGATCCGTATCGCCTATGCCCGACGAGGTCGTCGCAAAGCCATAAACCAAGCCTTTCTTGCTGATGTCCGATTTCGGCGATGGAGAATAGTCGGCAGCCCTGATATAATCAGCATAGATGCGCCAGTTGGGGTCGTTGATGAATTCCGTGTAGCGGTCAGGCGAAACGATGATGTGGAAATCGGGGTTGATGGTCGGTCTTGCGGCAACCACCTCCTCCTCGCTCATGCCCGCCGTCTCCACAGCATCGGGTATTCCGAAAATGTTGTTCCCAGGAATCACGTCGCCAGGTCCCAGCGTCTCCCAGTGGTTCTCTCCGTCCTGCACGTAGTAGAACAGGCGCAACTCCTTCAGGTTGCTACAGTTGCGAAGAGCACCGTTCTCAATGCAAATCTTCAAGTCGCTATACGAGTTGGAACTGCGGCCGTTGGTTTGGTAGAACTCAATCGCCTTCAGGTCCTCGCTCCCCGCAAAAGCACCCCTGCGGATGGCGATGGTCTTGTAGTTGTAGTACGAGCCCACGTCGTTGTAGATGCGAGCCACGCCATCGTTCTTCTTCAGGTAGTCGGCATCGCAACCCTCCACGCTCGTATAATAGACCGTCGCACCGTTGTCGGAAGCTGCCAGCAGCGTGCCCGCATTGAAACTCTGGTAGTCGGCGTTCCACAGTCGCAACTGCTTCATCACCTCGTTGCGCAGAGGGTCTTCGTTGGTCAGGTACGTCTTTCCGTCCTGTCCCAGCATACATTTGTAGCGGACACCATACTCATTGATTTCGTAGCCCGACGGTTCGTAGCTGATGAGACGGTCCTTCACGGCAGACCACACGCTGCTGCTCCTGTAGTCGTTCAGGCTCGAGCTCGACACACGGACGAGCGCGTTAGGCGACCCCTCGAACATATTGTCCCAGATGCGCGTCACGGCAGTTGGAGGCATCGCTTCCCAGTGGTTGTCGCCACTGGTGACGTACTGCATCAAATCGACCTTCTCCAATTGTGGAGCATTGGCAAATGCCCGATGGCCGATGAAGAAATAAGGATTCGAGTTGGCTTGGTAGGCAACGGCGTCGCAGTCTTGGAAGTAGATGCGCTTCACCTTCGACTGACCTATAAAGCCGTGGTCAGCGATGCAGCCCAGATGGGTGTGGCTCGTGAAGAACCCCACCAAGTCGTTCACGATGACCACCTCGCCATTGTCAGGCACCGTCTCCTCGTTGATGGAGGCAGCGGTGATGTATGCCTTCTCAGCATTGACGTACCAGCCATCTTCGTTAGGATACCAGCCATAGTCCTTTGGCGTGTGGACACTCATGTTGAAGAAACGCGTGTAGTTGTTCACCGTGATGTAAGTATATTTCACACCCTTGTAGAAATAGGTGTAGTCAGTGCTCGGTGCTTTCTTCGGAACCCTGCGTACAGAAGTCCCCTCCACGGTTCCCGAAGGGACATCAAGGCTTGAGCTGTCTATTGGCACCATCCCCTCTCTCTCCGAGATCGAAAGAGCTTCTTTTCCTGTGCCCGCAACAGCTATTGCCAGCCACAGCACGAAAGTAGTCAAGAATTTTGTTTTCATTTCAGTTAGTATATATTTGTTTTCACTTCAGTTAGTATATGATTGTTTTCATTTTTGAACCTTGAACCTTGAAACGGCGCTTGCGCCCTGAACCTTGGCGTAGCCAAATCAGACCATTCACCTTTTAGCTTATAAAGTTACCACTTTCTCCAAAAAAATGAGAGGATAAGCCGAAAAGCTTTCAGATTTGTTGCGCAGAAAAGCCGACTTTGCGCAAAATGCGCGTTTCTGTAACAGTGGAAGAAGGAAAAAGAGTCATTAGCTGCAACTGTAAACAGGAATCAGGATGCTTCGCCACCTTTCTATGGGGTAAACGATGCCAACCCCCCAATAGGGTTGACCTTTTTTCCTTGGGAATGGGCAATAGATAGATTTTGAACTCAAGAGAAAGACACCAAATCCCTCCAAAAAGACTAAAAAGAAAGCGTCCTAAGTCCCTAAAAAAATAGAACTAAAAGATAAAGCCTTGACCCCCAAATGAATATGTTTTCAAAAAACTACTCACATAACACAACTAACATAACATAACATCCTAACATTAGGCTTTTTTTTATACAACCGCTCTTTTTATAGTAAAATATATCATAGTATATATATTATTAAGTGTATTATATACAATTATTATTAATCAATTATATAGTATATCAACCATCTTTTTTTCTTTTCACGTAGTCAAATCAAATAAAAACCCCTCATGTTATGTTGTTATGTTATGTTATGTATGTTATGTCTTCTACAAATCTGCTCCCATGCTATAGGGGATTCACTCCAGTGCTATAGGGGATACACTCCAGTACGATAGGGGACGTACTTCTTGTCCGTAGGTAACGTACTCTCAGTCCATTGGGAACGTACTGTCAGTCCGTTGGTAACGTACTGGAGTTGTGACCCAATGAAAATTAAAAAGAAATAGTACTATGATGCACGAAAAAAAGCGCAGAATGTGCGAAAGATTACAGGCATAGGCGGAATCTCACAAACTTTTTGGGCTTTTCGTGTCTTTCTCTTGATCTCAAAATCTATCTATTCCCTCAAAAATTTGGCGGAGTCGATTTTTTCCTTTAGCTTTGCAGAGAATAATAGCAAAAAGAAAGATATTTGAATTCTGACGCGAAGAGCCGAATGGGTGTGCATGACCAATCCGAAAGGGTGTGCATGACAAAAAATGAAATGGCATCCCCAGCCATTGTTGCTGCGGGATGAGTCGTACCTATATACACATGTATAAAGGTACGAATTTTTTGGATTCAGAGAAATTATTAACTATCATATATATGGATCATATTATTGAATTGGCAAATCAAACGAGGTCGGACTTTCCTTTTGTTCCCGCTTCGGAACAGATTCACCGACACGCCATCGAGCATCCTGACAAGACTGCTATCATCGTGTCGGGACGCAGGATTAGCTTTGCGGAACTGGATGGGAAATCGAACTGCGTGGCGAACACGCTGCTGTCGCGCCAACTGGGCAAGGATGCCTTGGTGGGTGTGCTGCTGGAACGGTCGGAGTATGCTTACTATGCGGAGCAGGGCATCCTGAAAGCGCATGCTGCCTTCCTCCCTTTCATCACGTCCTATCCTGACGACCGCATCAACTTCTGCATGGAGGATGGTGACGTGGCTGTCTTGCTGACCAGTAGGAAGACCCTGGCTGAGCATGAGGGACTGAAAGGGCAGGGCTTCGAGCTGATCTGCATGGAGGACATCCCTGGCATCTGTGGCGCGTGTGACGATGCGTCGTTGGCGGCTTACCCTGCATCTGACATCATCGGGAGGAACGACCTCGCTTACTGCATCTATACCTCTGGCTCTACGGGTAGGCCTAAGGGTGTGCTCATCGAACAGGGCAACCTTGCGAACTATGTTCAGAAGGACGAGAAGTCGATAGAAATCATGCACTATGCTTCGCCTGGCATGGTGTCGCTGGCGATGGCTGCCTTCTCCTTCGACGTGTCCATCGTTGAGCAGTTTGTCCCTCTGTGCAACGGCAATACGGTCTGCTTGGCTACGGAGGAGGAGATACATAATCCGCTGCTGCTGGCAAAGACGATTATGAACTGCGGTGTGACGGGTATCACTTGTACCCCTACCTTCCTGATGAATATTGTGGATATGGACATCTGTAGGGAGGCTCTGCGACAAATCAGGTTCTACGACATCGGTGCGGAGGCATTCCCCAGCGGACTGTATGGCAGGTTGCGTGAACTACGCGAGGACAGCATCATCCTGAATGTGTATGGTCCGACGGAATGTACGATGGGTTGCTCGTCTGCCCTGATGGAAGGGGAGGGCAGCATCACGATTGGCGGACCGATGGTCAACACTTGCTTCTATGTGATGAATGACAAGGGCGAGGTGCTGGACGTGGGCGAGAAGGGTGAGCTGATTATCTGTGGCGACTGCGTGGGACGTGGCTACGTGAAACTGCCCGAGAAGACGGCAAAGGCTTTCTTCACGTATCAGGGTATGCGTGCCTACCACAGTGGCGACCTTGCTTCATGGACTCCCGACGGGCGCATTCAGATTTGGGGACGCATCGACAACCAGATCAAACTGCGTGGATTCCGCATCGAGTTGGACGAGATTGAACAGGTGATGAGCACTTATCCGAACGTGAAGGGAAGTGCGGTGAAGCTCTGTCATGGGAAGTCGGACTACTTGGCTGGCTACCTCACTGCATCGCTGCCACTGGACATGGACGAGGTGCGCAACTTCCTGCGCCAACAGCTGCCTGAGTACATGATTCCTGCTGTCCTCACACAGCTGGAGCAACTGCCCGAAACCGTGAATGGAAAGGTGGATCGCAAGGCATTGCCCGATATAGAGCCGATGGCATCGGTTCACGAGATGAAGGCACCGCGCAACGAGATTGAGCGAGAACTGAGGGATGCTTTCGCGGAGGTGCTACATATCAATCAGGAGGAAATCAGCATTACGGACGATTTCTTTGAGTTGGGTGGCGATTCGCTGAAGAGCATGATGCTCCTGTCGCGCCTGCAACCGCTGAACATCATGAGCTCGGACATCTTCTCGCTGCGCAGCATTGAGCGTATTGCCGCCATGCTGCACGAGAAGAAGCAGGGGAAGTCGATTGACGAGATTGAGAAACAGGAACGGAAGCGTCCGCACCGACTGAGCATGATGCAGACGAAGATGCTCGACTTCCAGCTGGTGAATATCGATTCTACGATGTGGAACAACATGTACTATCTGTTCCGCTTCAACAGGAAGACGGATGCCAAGCGACTGTGCCAGGCGGTGAACGCCGCCATCCGCAATCACCCGGCTCTCTCCATGAGAATCTCCTTCGACGACGAGGGGCATCTGGTGCAGACCTACCGTCCGGAACTGACGCCCGAGGTGGTGCTGGAGCCTATGACCGACATGGAGGTCATTCACTTGGCTGACACGCTGGTTGAGCCTTTCAACATCTTCGATTCTCCGCTGCTGCGTGTACGTATGTTCCAGTCGAGTCGATATGCCTACATCTTCTTCGATGTGCACCACCTGCTGATGGATGGCGGTTCGCTGAGCATCGTGCTGGCGGACATCGTGAGGGCGTACAAGGGCGAGCCGTTGCCAAAGGACTACTACTGCACCTATCTGGCTTCTGAAGACCGTCTTCACAAGTCTGCCCGATACGAGGAAGACAGGGCTTATTTCCAGTCGCAATATGGAGGGTATGACTGGTGTACGGCTCCTGAGGCTGACGGAGATGCCAGTCTTGAACTGAAAGCAGAGGGTAGGGTGGTGAGACTGCCGTTTGATGCCAAGGACTTGGAGGCTGCAGAGGCTCGCCTGAATGTTTCGAGAAGTGTGATAGCCATCACGGCAGGACTGCTTGCCCTTCATGAGAAGACGGGCAAGAACGACGTGATGACCAACTGGATATTCAATAACCGACTGGGCAGTTTTGCTGCTGATTCAGTGGGAATGCTCATCAAGAATCTTCCCGTGGGTCTGCACATGGACCAGATACACAGTGTGGAGGAGGCGCTTGCGGAGGTGAAGAAACAGGTGACGGACGGCATCACGCACTGCAGTTATGACTATTTTGCCAAGAACGACTCTCCTTTCATCAATGACCCTATGGAGGTGAACTACCAGCTGAACATCAATGCGGACGAGCTGACGGAGCTTTATCCTTTCCGTTTGGAACTCAGGAATCTGCATCAGGCTCCTGGTGCACGATTGGAACTGGAGTTCCTGGAAAACGATGACAACTCGGGCAGGTTCGACTCTGAGATGGAATGGGCAGGGAATTGTTTCTCTATCGGAAACATGGTTCATTTCCATAATCTCTATATCGATTATTTTGAAAGAATAGTGTTAGAATAAGAAGAAGCCTCACCCCCGACCTCCCCGAGGGGAGGAGAGAAAAGCCTCACCCCCAGCCCCTCTCCGAGGGGAGAGGGGAGTGAAATGAATCAAGGATTTAAAGGATTTTAAAGGATTTTGGGGCGCTTCGCTTGAAATTGTATTTAGAATTATCATTTAGAATTTTAAAAAATTTTTTAATGTTTCAATTTTAAACTTCATTTCAAGCCGAAGGCGACCAAGGAAAAGAAAAATGAAAAAGCCCCCCTCCTGCTCCCCCGAGGGGGAGGGAAGAGCGTGAAGCGTGAAGCGATGCCATCCGGATGGCACTCTCCTCCCCTCGGGGAGGACGGGAGGGGGCTTTATCTGTTATGAAGGAAATTAATCTGTCGGACCATTTTACATATAAAAAGCTGTTGCTTTTTGCCATGCCGACCATTGGCATGATACTTATCTCCATCACCTACGATGTGGTGGATGGCTATTTTACATCGAATTTTATCGGAAAGACTGCCTTCTCCGCTGTCAATATCGTCTATCCATTCCAATTGCTGCTCTCCATCGTGGGCTATATGTTCGGTACGGGAGGCAGTGCGCTGATAGCAAGCCAGCTGGGAAACGGAAATCCCGAAAAGGCGAACCGATATTTCACCATGATTGTGAGAGTGGCATTGATGGTAGGTGTTGTCTTGGCTGTGCTGGGCATGATCTTCCTGCCTTGGGTTGCCACGTTGATTGGTGCCACTCCTGAAATACTGGACTATGGCTTACCGTATGGATACACGCTCTTTGCGTTCCTGCCCATCATGATTGTGGGCTATGCGTTCCAGAGTCTGCTGATAACCGCGGAGAAGCCACATTTCGGTTTCTTTCTGTCGATAGCCAACCTCATCAGCAATTTGGTTTTCGACTATCTGTTTATCGTCCATTTCCAATGGGGAATGGTGGGTGCAGCAGCTGCTACGGGCATAGGAGCCTGTCTGAATGGCATCGTGCCGCTGATTTATTTCTCCCGTCCTAACTCCAGCACTCTACGTTTCGTGAAATGCAAGACGGAACTGAAACCCCTGCTGAGAGCTTGTAGTAATGGTGCCTCTGAAATGGTCAACGACATGGCTACATCGTTTATCTTCGTGCTCTACAATTACCAGCTGTTGCGTCTCATTGGTGAGGATGGCGTTGCTGCATACGGTGTTATCATCTTCGTGGAAGGTATCTTCGCATCCTTCTTCTACGGATTTGCCATGGAGGCAACCACTGTGGTGGGTTATCACTTCGGTGCCAAGAACTACAGCGAGCTGAAGAGCCTGCTCAAGAAAGGTAATGTCCTCAACTTTGGATTTGGCATCCTCATGGCATTGCTCTGTGTGGTCTGTGCGCCGATCGTGGCACAGGTGTTTGTGGGCTACGATGAGAAGGTCTATCGTTTGTCGGTGCATGCGATGCAATTGTATTCACTCACCTTCCTCTTCCAGGGATTCAACGAGTACTCGTCTGCCTATTTCACTGGACTGAACAACGGGAAGGTGTCTGCCATCATCGCATTCAGCAAGAGTTTCCTGATTCAGACTGCTGCCATCATGCTACTGCCCATCTTCTTTGGACTGGAAGGGCTGTGGGTGTCGCAGGCAGTTGCAGAATTTGCCGCCTCCCTCGTAGGCGTGTATTTCTATATTACACATAGGTGGGAATATACGGGAAAAAAAGCCTCACCCCCGGCCCCTCTCCGAAGGGAGAGGGGAGTAGAATGAAACTTGAAACCTGAAACTTGAAACGGCGCTTGCGCCTTGAGACTTGAAACGTAACTCAGTAAGTTTTAACTTTTAAATATAGCTTTCTTTATGAAGAAGACATTGACAATAGTTGCATTGATGCTGGTGGCATCTGCAGCTGCTTTCGCACAGTCGAAGGTGTATCTGACAAGGGAAATCAGTCCTGAGGCGTTGGTGAAAATCTATAAGGCACTGGGTGTTCCCGCCAAGGGACGTGTTGCCGTGAAGATGAGTACGGGAGAGGGTAGCAATCCCAACTACCTGAAACCGGAGCTTGTCAAGAATCTGGTGTTCGAGGTAGGCGGCACCATCGTGGAGTGCAATACCGCCTATGGCAATGGTCCTGCCGACAAGAAGGACGAGCGCAATACATCGGAAAACCACTGGAAGGTGATTGAACGTCACGGCTTCACGAAGTATTTCCCTGTAGATATCATGGACGAATATGACGAAATCCGCATCCCCGTGAAAGATCAGACGCACATCAAGTACGACATCGTTGGAGGGCACATCGCCAACTATGACTTCATGATAGCCCTCAACCACTTCAAGGGTCACCCTATGGGTGGCTATGGCGGTGCACTGAAGAATCTCTCCATCGGCTGTGCCAGTCAGAACGGCAAGGCATATATCCACTCTGCCGGCAAGATGGAGAAGCTCGACATGGGTAAGCTTTGGACACCAGAGTTCATCGGCAATCAGGACGGATTCCTCGAGAGTATGGCGGCTGCAGCGCAGGCTGTTGTGAACTACTTTCAGAAGCAGGAGGGTATCATCTACATCAGTGTGATGAACAACATGTCGATAGACTGCGACTGCGTGGATCATCCTGAACCAGTGAAACTCGAGGACTACGGCATTTTGGCATCTACAGACCCTGTGGCTCTTGACCAAGCGTGCATCGACATCATCAATCAGCAGAAGGTGACGGCGAAGAACGACCCTACCGACCTCCTCAAGCGCATTGACAAGCAGCACGGTATTCACACCATTGAACATGCTGCGAAGATTGGGCTTGGTAGCCGCATGTACACGTTAATAAGCATCGACAAATGAAAGTAAATAAGCTTATCAATATAGCCTTCGCTGCCATCCTTTTTCTCGGCGAAAGCGTGTTTACTACTTGTACGAAGGGTGATGATGAGAAGGCTATGGGAGTCGATACGACTGGTCGTGTCGATAAGTACAACGAGATGGATAGCTTAGTGGAATCCTTGCCTTTCTCCCGACTCCAAGGGGTAAGCGTCGGGAATGCACAGAACAATGATGCCAAGACGGGTGTAACGGTGTTCTTCTTCCCCAAGGCTTCCATGGCTTCGGCGGTGGTTCTGGGTGGTGGACCTGCATCGCGTGAGGTGCCTCTATTGGACCCTCAGCGCAACACGCAACCTCTCAACGCATTGGTCTTCAGTGGCGGTTCGGCTTACGGTTTGGCTGCATCCGACGGTGTGGCGAACTGTCTGGAAGCACATGGCTATGGCTATAACACGGGCTTCGGGCTGGTTCCCATCGTGTGTCAGAGCTGCATCTTCGATTTGTCGTACGGCAAGGGCAACGTCCGCCCCGACCGCGAAATGGGCTATAAGGCTTGCGAGAGTGCCATCGCCGGCAACTCTCCTCTCAGCGGGAATGTGGGTGCTGGCACGGGAGCCACTGTGGGTAAGCCTGGCGGCATGGCATTTGCCCAGAAGAGCGGCATAGGCTATGCTGCAGCACGTCTTGGACGGTTGGAAGTGGGTGTTGCCGTCGTCGTCAATGCCCTGGGCGACATCTTTCAGGACGGAGTGAAGATAGCGGGTATGACCACCGCCGACCGCAAGGGCTTCGTGAGTGCCGAACAGGCGGTGCTCAAGAACCAGTATTCCGACCTGATAGCAGGCAACACGACCATTGCAGCCGTATTCACCAACGCCCGTTTGGGAGTTGCCGACCTGCAGAAGGTGGCAAACATCGCCTCTTCCGGCATGGCACGCTGCATACGTCCTGTGTTCACGATGGCGGATGGCGACACTGTCTATGGCATATCTCTCAGCGGTGGTGACGTCCAGACGGATGTCAACACCATCGGTGTGCTTGCCTCGCTGGTGATGGAGAAAGCCATTGCCGATGCCATCCTCTCCAGCAAGATATCTGAGGAAGAGTATCTCGCCAATATTAAGTAAAAAAATAATTTGGGATTATTCTCAACCACGAATTTCACGAATTAAACGAATTATTAATTTTAATTTTATCTAATTTTTCTAATTAAAAAAATGCCAGCATTTTTGTTCGTGAAATAAAAAATAATAATTCTAAAAAAAATTCGTTTAATTCGAGTAATTCGTGGTTTTAAATATAAAATGAATGGATTTCAATCGTACCAAGTTATTTTTTCATTATCTAAATATGTAGCGTTTTTCATAGAAACACAGTTTTTTGTATGTTTGTATCAGAGATTCACTTATGGGGTGCTGCTGTGGTTGCCTGTGTAGTGTTTGTAGCGATGATAGCACTTGCTTTCTTCGACAGGAAGATGCTGCGCAAAAAAGAAGGTACAAAAATGAAATGATGATGCAGGCATCTGGAGATTGTAGCTTCTACCTATAGCAAATTACAATGTCTCTCCATACGCCTTACCCATCTTCACGCAGTCACCAATGATGTCGCCGGTGCGCAGATACTTGTAGGTAGGCATCTCGAAGAGTACAGGTTTTAGTTTCGCATAGTCGGGCTTGTCTTTCTCGTCGAGCATGTCTTCCTCGATGTAAGTGTTGAGGATGGTGCAGATGTAGTTCTTGAAGCCGTCAATTTCGTATGTGTCGATCACCTCACATTCCATCACCAGCGGAGACAGCTCGATAATGGGCATACCAGCCTCGCCCAGATGGTAAGGGAAGATGGCTGACTTGTCGGTATTGGAGCCGCTCACCGTTCCGGTGTAGTCGGCAGCGGCTAAAAATGCTTCGTCGATGATGTTGACGGATAGTTTATTCTGCTCATCGATTGCCTTCACACTGTGGTGTGACGAATGTACGCTTAGCAGCAGTTTCGAGTGACTGACGATGCCGATGTGCGCTACCAGTAGCCAGTTTACTTTTCCTTCTTCTCCTACAGTTCCTACGACTGTGGCTGGCGTGGGATAGAGTGCCAGTTTCTGTCCAATATTCTTTTTCATAGCTATTTGTATTTTAATGAATATCTATTTGTCTATGATTCTTTTCTCTCCATTGATGATATAGATGCCCTTACGTGGCTCTGTCACCTTTTGACCATTGAGTGAATAGAACACATTGTTGCTGATATTTTCAGGTTTTACAGTACGGATGTATGATGTCTGCTGATATTCAGCGATGGCATCGAGCCACGAACGGATAGCCGTGCGGTCGTAGGAGGAATAGGTGACGTCGAGGCCTTTCAGGATGACGCTCTCGGGAGCCAGCTTGGCAATGGCACTGATGGTCTGTCCGAAGCGTCCTCCTCCCATCGAGCAGAATGGCACGATGGTCTTGCCGCTGAAATCGTCGTGCAAGAGGAATGAGCGAATAGGAGCAGGAATGGATGCCCACCAGTTGCAGTAGCCCAGCAAAATGACATCGTAGTCAGCCAGATTTGGCACGTAGGCTTTCAGTTCTGGTACTACTTGATTGCGATATTCTGTGAGTGCTTCGGCATAGAGTCCTTGCGAATTGTAGGTGGCGGAATATGGTGTCGCTCTTTCAATGCGGAAGATGTCGTAGCCCGTCATCTCGTGGATTATCTTTGCGAGTCCGTCGGTGTTGCCCGTCTGTGAGAAATAGGCGATGAGCACTTTGCCGCACGGATTCTTCGCCTTTGCAGCACTGACGCTTTTCTGCTCGCCTGAAGCATGGGTGGCACTACGAGCCACACGAAAACCTATGGCATAGAGAGGTACGTCGGCAGGGAAGACACTACGATAGGCCGAACGGATGTGCTTGGGGAAGTCGTTCCATCCACCGCCGCGAACTACCTTGTATCGTCCTTCATCATGATGAGTACCGTATGCTGCATACCAGTCCCAAGTCCATTCAGCCACGTTGCCATGCATATTGCGCAGTCCGAAGGCATTGGCGGGATATTCGTTTACCTCCACCGTATGCTGCAGGTAGCCGTTCACCCAATGTCCGCTGGCATCGTTGTTATAGCCGTAAGCATTGTAGCAGTTGGCATCCGAGTCTTGTACGTAGTTGCCGAAGTTAAAAGCTGTCTTTTTCCCCCCACGCGCTGCATATTCCCATTCTGCCTCAGTGGGCAGGCGGTAGCCGTTGGCGTTGAGGTTCCATGTGATGGTGGTTCCGCTGATGGTATAACAAGGAGTCAACCCTTCCTGCAAGCTTAGCGCATTGCAGTAGGCGATGGCATCATACCAAGTCACATTTTCAACAGGCAGACTGTTGCCTTTACGCTCACTTGGATTCTTACCCATCACACGCTCGTACTCCTGCTGTGACACCTCAGTCCGCGACATCATGAAGTCGGCTACCGTCACTTCATGGAGTGTCTCGTCAGCATCTCGCTCCGGCTCTGTAGTTGGGCTTCCCATCTGGAATGTACCACCTTCTATGAGCACCATTCCTTCATTCTGTGCTCCTGCTGTGCAAGCCGATAAAACTATCATTATTGCTGTTATTACTAACGGTTTCATCCTATAATTTTCATTTTTCATCCTTCAATCTTTATTCCATTGAGTTTTTTGAAACGCAAAGGTACTGTAAAATAGTTCAACGACACCAAATCGATTTACTGATAAATCTACCTTTTTTACTGAAAATAATGATTTTCAAGATGCTATTTTTCAGAAATCAGTAATAATGGTAGATTTATCTATGATTTCTTTTATTGTTATTTATATAATTCATAGTATTTTTGTGACCGAATATTTTTATGATTAACTAACTATTATTTATGAAACAGTCAAGATTGTTCTCTACATGGATTTTGGTACTATGTGCCTTGTTGGTTCAGGCTCAGGTGAAAATTGAATTCGACTTCAAGAATAGGGGCCAGTTGGTGACTGAGGACCACTATGGTATCTTCTTCGAAGAAATCAACCATGCAGGTGATGGTGGCTTATACGCTGAGTTGGTGCGCAACCGCTCGTTTGAGGAGGATATGAACAGCCCGCTTGCATGGAGCACCGTAGGCAACGCTACCATCAGTCTCAGCAGTGACAACATGTTGAATACCGTGCAAAAGCGAGCGTTGCGTGTGGACATCAAATCTGCAGGTGGTGGCGTTCGCAATGAGGGCTATTGGGGCATCAATATCGTCAGTGGACGCACTTATCAACTCTCCTTTTGGCTCTGTGCACAAGATACTTATAATGGTGTTATCACGGCTGAATTGCAGAAAGCCAACGGACAGCAGATGGGTAGGACGACCATCAATGTCAACGCCACACAAAAATGGCAAAAGCTGACTGCCACCATCCGAGCTACAGGCAACGAGGCTCAAGGGCGGCTGGTGCTGAAAGGCTCTGTGAAAGGTGTTGTTTATTTGGACGTGGTCAGCCTCTTCCCACCGACCTTCAAGAATCGTCCCAACGGTTGTCGTGAGGACCTGGCACAGATGTTGGCCGACCTTCACCCACGTTTCATGCGCTTCCCCGGTGGCTGCTACATAGAGGGTGCCTACGCTGATGGTGTCACGAACCGTTTTGAATGGAAAAAGTCTGTGGGACCCATCGAGGAGCGTCCCGGGCACTTGAATCGCAACTGGGGCTACAAGGTGACCGACGGATTGGGTTACCACGAGTGTCTGCAGCTGGCAGAGGATTTGGGGGCACACGCACTCTTCGTGGTCAATATGGGGTTAGGGCATGATTGGAAAGTGGACGAGAACAACATCGACCCCTTCATTCAGGAAGCACTCGATGCCATCGAGTATGCCAATGGCTCGGCAACTGATACCTTCTATGGACGCATGCGTGCACAGAACGGACATCCCGATCCTTTCGACCTTAAATATATGGAAATAGGAAACGAGCAGGAGTTCATGCTTAACCGCGACGATTACATGAAACGCTACATGCAGTTCTACACTGCCATCAAGACCCGATGGCCTGATTTTCACCTGATTGCAGACAGCTACTACTTCGATAACGTAACCGAACCTGTGGAACTGAAGGACGAGCACTACTACGACACCCCAGACTTCTTCATCAGTCAGTACGGACGCTACGACAATCAATCTAAATCTTCCACGCATATCTATGTGGGTGAGTACGCAGTGACAAAGGATTGCGGCTGGTGGGGTAACATGAATGCCGCTATCGGCGAAGCCGTGTTCATGCAAGGATGCGAGAACAACAGCGAGTCCGTCACCATGATGAGCTACGCACCCATTTTCACCCATGAGGAGAACTACGCATGGCATCCCGATATGATTCGCTTCAACTCGTCGCTGAGCTACGGAACACCCTCTTACTATGTGCAACGCATGTTCAGCAATAACATAGGGCAACAGAATATCCGCTGGAGCGAGCAGGACAACGTCCCCGCTTTCAACGCCACAAAGGGCAGTATCGGTCTCGGTACTTGGGCAACCAGCGCCACTTTCACGGATTTAAGTGTCACAGCCAGCGATACGACCTTCTCAGTCAAGAACCTCGTGGCCAACGAGTGGACGACACGCAATGGCAGTTGGGAGCTCAACGATGGCACGTTCCGCCAAACGAACACCTCTGCCGTTGATGTCACTTGCGTGCTCAACAAGCAGTTCACAACCACCAATGTGGATCTAACTGTCCACGCCACCAAGAACGGTGGTTCTGAAGGTTTCCTGATTATCTTCGACTACAAGGATGCACAGAACTATAGTTGGTTGAACCTCGGCGGATGGGGCAACTCCAGGCATGCTGTGGAACAATGCAAAAATGGAGTGAAATCCACCCTTGCCGACAAGGAAGGCAAGCTCACTGCAGGGCAGGAGTACACCATCCGTGTGCAGAAGGAAGGACAGCGTGTGCGTTGCTACCTGAATGGGGAACAGATTATCGACACCCACCTCCGTGAATATGCAGACCGACGTATCTTCACCAGTGCCAATATAGACCAAGAGGAGGGAGTCTTCTACGTCAAACTTGTGAATCCACACCCTCAAACCACTCCTGTGCTTCTCTCGTTCATCAATGGGCGCACGCTCTCTGGCGAAGCCGAAGTGCTCTCAGCCCCTAATGGCTCCGACGAGAACACCCTGACGAACCCCTTTGCCATCGTTCCTCACTCGCAAACAGTCCAAGTAGAGAGCGATGGCACCATTCACTTCGAGGCAGCAGCCTACTCCGTCAGTGTCCTGCGCCTGAAAGTGGCTGACGTGGGCGTGCCAGTGGCAGACCCACTTCCTCAACCTCGCCTACGCTTCTCGTTCGATAGCGGCACACCTACCGACGACTCAGGCACCTATCGTGGCACACTCTTCGGCAAGGCTGCCATCGAACAGCAGTCGGACGGCAACTTCGTCCTCTCCACAGGGCAACTGGGTGAGAATAGCTACATGAGCCTACCGATCAAGGCTGTGCAGGACGCGCTCACAGGAGCCACGGACTACACCATCAGCATGAATGTGCTCCAGCGCATTGGGAACAACACCAACCGCTTCGCCTGGGCTTTGGAGTTGAGCAACGGCACTGACCAGTATTTCGGAATCATCAACTCGGGAAGCAATAACAACTGGTACTGCGAACTGAAGAACGGCTCCACCCTGAGCAACATATCCTCGTGGTCCTGCCTCAGGATTGGTGAATGGCACAACATCACTTGCACCCAGAAGGACCGAACCTTCCGCCTCTACGTGGATGGTCAATTGCGACGCACTCAGGACACCCAAGTCCATCTCCCCGAACTCGTCGCTAAGCTGAAGCTTGCAAGAATTGCTCATTCACCCTTCTCCGCAGATGCCATCATGGAGCATGCTCTGTTCGACGACTTCCAAATCTTCGACTGCGCACTCTCCGACCTTCAGGTGCAGACTATCGCAGCCAGAGCCACTGCCATGCACGACGATGCTCAGTACGAGGGAATAGCCGACATGCAGGAACTCCAAAACCTCGTCTTGGAGGTGAAGAACTATTACAAGGATGCCAACAACAACGCACTGACCCAAGCCTACAACTCCGCATCGCGCGCACTTAGCAGCGGCACCACCGCCACTCGCCGCCAGCGCTACCAGCAATTGCTCAGAGCCGTGGCAGACTATCAGGAAGAGCAACTCCAATTGGCTCGTTCCAACCAGCCTGCCGACCTCACGTTCCTCATCAAGAACAGCTCCTTCACCCGCTACAATGTGGGTTGGCAAGGAGCCGACATCCCTGCTGTGCGGACAGGCACCGACATCACCACCACCTATGTGGGCTACCACGGTGAGACCGCCGAGCAGTTCTCCCGTCCGTTCGACATCTGGCAGGAACTGACCGACCTGCCTGCAGGCAACTACCAGCTCTCTGCCCATGCCTTCTATCGTGCTGGCGCCATCGAGCCTGCCTACGCTGCCTGGCAGCAACGCGACCCGTCCATCGGCTATGCCCAGCTCTATCTTGGCGATGCTTCCGCACCGCTCCAAAACCTCTATAGCTGTGAGGACTACAGCTACAGCCCATACCAATACCCCGACAACCTGGCAGCCGCCTCCGAGGCTCTCAACAGCGACGGCCGATACAGCAATTCCCTATCCTTCGTCCTCCCTTCCGACCAGCACGCCTTGCGACTGGGAATCCGCAAACAACAGACGGTGGATGCCGACTGGGTAGCCTACGACCACTTCCAACTCCGATACTTGGGCAGTGGCACAGGAATTCAGGACCTTCACCCCTCCGCGCGTGGCGACCACCAAGCCGTCTATGACCTCATGGGCCGTCGTCTGCCCAACCTCAGCGTTCAGGAACTGAACAAGCTACCAGCAGGAATCTATATCATAGGTGGAAAGAAATACATCTCTGGTCAATAAAAGCCATCCACACACATCAGCATGACCTGAACTAAAAAACAGAATTTTTAGAACCTACCTCAAATCTATTCATAGGGGGCTCTTGTGAACGGCTCTCATGTCATGGTACGCTGGACTCAGCTACTTAACAAATACCTTTTGTGTGCTACCATCAGTGGAGTGCACTATATTGATACCCTTCACCAACTGTGGCTGTCGCTGTCCGCAAGGGTTATACACCTCCTTTGGTCTGCCATCATTGCCTCTGCCCATGCCATCGCTATCCTTTAAGAACCCTTCCACTCCAGAGGAGGACCCTCTGCTGAGCTGAAAGTTCTGCTTGACTCCCATGCCAGCATTTTGCAGTTCGAACGAGATGGTCACTCGCCCGTTAAAGCTATCGGGCTTATGGGCTGCGACGTCGATGCTGCAATCATTCAAGCTCACCACTTCCACGATTTCATCTGGTGTGCGCTTTGTGCCCCATGGAAGTTGGAACGTACGCCCCGTGGTATATACCCCTTCGTGGTACAGAACTGAATGTACGTATTCTCCGTTCCTGTCCTGATAATCCACACGAATGTTTAAGGTAGAGTTGCTGCTGCGTCGCTGAACGATTCCCTTGCGTAGCCCTTCCACCTTCAATACGTTGGGCACCCTTGTGGCTTCAATGCCTATCAGTGCCAATCCAGTTGCGTCCTTGTTCGACGAGAGACGCACGGTCCATGTTTTGGGATCGAAGAGAGCGTATGAGGCTGTGTTCGTTCGCTTGGGAAACCACTGGTGCGTGCGTACGATGGTACCTAATGCCACCTTCGGATAGAGCACTGGTGCGTTGTCGGCTACAACACGAATGAAGCAGACTCCTTTGCTGCGCACGGTATCTTCCAGACGGAGGCTGCCATCGCTGATTTCGATGTGCTCCGAACGACTCTTGGTCAATTGACCGTTCTTGGTCTCGTACCAGCTATTGTGTTCTTCGTCGATGTGATATACCTCCAAGGTTCCGCTGCCGAAAGGAATGCTGTCCAGCTTGATGCTTAGGGGTTGCTCGTTAGTGGAGGTGTTCCAAAGGACTGTAGTCATGCAATCAGGTGAGGCGGATGCCAGTCCTTTGACGTAGCTGCCAGAGACAGACATCCGACGGCGGTCGGAAGGCATCATCCCATAGAGCTTGAAGGCATTGAACAGCGCCTTGCGAGCACCACTGTCGCGGTCGATGAGTCCTAACTTGTCGCCCACGAAGAACCCCGGGTCGATGTACTGAGCCCAGTTGACGAAGCTGAGGTCCGTACACTCCAAGAATCCTGGCAGAGCGTTGAAGAAGGTCATCGCTGCCTCCGCCTTCTCCACGGGTCCGTCCTTCTGATACTCGGCGGCTGTGTAGGGCGAGTACTCCGTAAGCAACATCTCTGCCTCGTTCCTCCCCAGACTGTTCAGTGCGCTGCGCATGCCATTGATTTGCCATGAGTAGTCGGGACCGTAGGCGTGTCCCGAGAGGAAATCCAAAGGAATGTCGTTCGCCTTCACGCGTTCCACCAGTGACTGGTGCCACCAGTTGAAAGCTCCTGCTGGTCCCCCTACCTTGACATCGGGGTAGCCTCGGTTCACGGCAGGTGCTGCTGCCTCGTAGATATCTAAGTATTCGTCCACGCCGCCCGTGAAGAAACCATCCTTCAGGTCGGGTTCATTCCACACTTCCACGTAGCTATTCGTGAATCCTTTGTTCTTCCACTCTTGTGCAAAGCGCTCGTTGATGGCGCTCCATGAGCTGAGGTTGATAGGTGGATCCATGAATCCGCTCCATTCCGTGGGTCGGCTTTGGAGGATGGTGGGTGTGTAGCCGTGGGAGATGACAAGCACAGGACAATACTTCTGGGCATGAGTTAGGAGGTAGTCAACGTTTGCGAGCGAGTAGGCAGGTCTCTCTGCAGAGCCTACCACGCAGGGTTGCCCGTAGAGGTCATCCTTGCCACAAGCCATCTCATAGCGCATGGAGCGTGCCTCGAGTTCCGCCAACTTTGGAAAATCGCGGTCCAGCCATGCTCTTGACACCAAAGGCGTCTGATAGAGTCCTATTTTTTTCACCAGTGGGTATTCTTCCCATTGTGCTCCATCCACGTGAACCGTTACTTGGCTGTGCAGTGATGGCATCGCTATCAGCAGTGCGAAAGCGCAAAACAAAAATCTTCGCATCATACATCTTATTTTTCTTTACAAAACTACATTCTATTTTGCTAACACCACCTAAACAATTTACCGAAATAAAGACCAGTTTTACTGATTTTGCAGATTTTCAGCATGATCATACATATACAACTTGCGATAGTTGAGTCATATACTTCGTTATTCCGTTACGACTTCAATATCTCCGTAGCCCATGCGCTCACCAGAGGCAAGGCGGTCGGCATCGAACTTCAGCATGCGTATTTTGGTGGGCTTGAGCTTGATGGTTTGCCAGATAGGGTTGTTCACTATATTCGAGAACTCACCTGAAGCCAGTTTAGTCCAGTTGCTCCAGTCTGTAGAGCCCCAAAGAGTGTAATGGGTAATCGTACCGTCCCTTGATTCCTGCGGTGGCAGATAGCGGAACGATGTGATGGTTTGTTCCTTGTCCCAGTCAATCATCATCTGACGTGGACTGCTGAAGAAGATGTGTAGATTTGACGATTTCTTCTCTCCGCTATTGGGAATGTCGGCAGAAAGCTCGGGAGCCAGATAAACGCCGAGCTTCTTGATGATAGGCTCGCACTTGGCATCCGCGACGGTGAAGCGAATCTTGGTTGCCTTGACCGTTGGGAAGCAGATGATGCGGCAATGACCGATGGTGGTGAGTCCATCTCCATTCTCGGCCCATGCATCCTTGAGCGGTTGCCACTGTCCGTTGACCAATGCTTCCAGCGAGAACTTCCTAACCCGCTGACCATAGCGGATATCCTCCTCGGCAAGGAAACGGTTCATGGCTGTGGGACGCTTGAAGTCGATGATGGTTATATTACCGTTCTTACTGATTTTAGCCTTCTTGGTGAGGTCTTTCTTAAACACTTCGTCAATCATCTTCTTGAAGGCGATGCCACGCAGGCTGTCGTTGGGATGGATGCGACCATTCGGCGCTATGGGGAAGTTAAGGAGCAGAGTGGAGTTTCTGCCCACTGACTTGTAATAGGTTTCCATCAGTTTCGACAGGCTCTTGACGTGTTCGTTTTCCGTGTCATGGTAGAACCATCCTGGACGTATGCTTGTGTTCGTCTCGCCTGGCACCCATGAGTCGCCATCCTCCAGTCCGTAGTGCAGCATGTGCCACGTCACCTCGCCGTCCTTGTTCAGCAAACTCCAGTTGGTCTCACCTACGTTGCCAGCCTCGGTGCCTACCCAGCGCAGGTCGCCTCGGTCGCTGCCATCGTTCCAGATGAGACACTTAGGCTGCAGTTGGCGAATCATCCTGTACGTTTCAGGCCATTGGTAGTAGGTAGTGCGGTCAATCTTCCTCGTTTCGTTGGCTCCGCCATACCATCCGTCGCCACCATTGGCACCATCAAACCACACTTCGAATA
>JAEEGF011484764.1_pt1 | contig 44989 bp, 29 predicted proteins | sample 9134171 | NCBI WGS metagenome assembly JAEEGF01 (sample SAMN16246542, study PRJNA631951) | gut metagenome | biome: gut microbiome; feature: rumen; material: AP-attached | host: Bos | place: Iran: Karaj | collected 2018-10 | reverse complement strand
GAAAACTTTTGGAGGCTATATCTAAGGGACGCACCACAGATGCCCTAAAGGATTTGATGAAGCTTGCGCCAAAGACAGCAGTAATTTTTGTGGATGGAGTGGAGACAGAGGTGCCTATTGAGCAGGTTAAAACAGGAGATAGATTTATTGTTCGCCCAGGTGACAATATTCCAGTGGATGGATTTGTGGTAGAGGGCAGCAGCGCTGTTAATGAATCTGCCCTTACAGGTGAAAGCATTCCTGTAGATAAGACTATAGGTGATAGGGTTTCAGCTGCTACTAATAATGTCAGTGGCTATATGGTTTGTGAAGCTACTCGAGTAGGAAAGGACACTACACTTTCTCAGATTATTCAAATGGTAAGTGATGCGGCAGCCACAAAAGCACCTATTGCTAAAATTGCTGACAAGGTATCAGGTGTGTTCGTTCCATCGGTTATCGTAATTGCGATAATTACTTTTATAGTTTGGATGCTTGTGGGACAGCCTGTAGGCTTCGCCTTAGCTAGAGCAATCTCTGTTCTTGTAATTAGCTGCCCATGCGCCCTTGGCCTTGCAACACCTGTTGCCATCATGGTAGGTAATGGCATGGGAGCAAAGCATGGTATCATGTTTAAAACGGCAGTTTCGCTTGAGGAGACTGGCAAGGTGCAAATAGTAGCACTTGATAAAACAGGCACTATCACAAAGGGTGAGCCAAAGGTTGTAGGTATTTTCGAGTCTGAGGGAGTGGACGATATGGATCTTCTTCGCACAGCTTTTGCCATCGAAAACAAATCAGAGCATCCTCTGGCCAAGGCTATCGTAGAATACGGCCTTGAAAACGGCATGGAACCAGCGGAGGTGACTGATTTTAAGGCACTTTCCGGAAATGGTCTTACAGCCATTTTAGATGGTAAGGAAATCGTAGCGGGCAATCTTGAACTTGTTCGTAAGCATGTTTATATTACTACGGAAATACGAAGTCTTGCTGATAGACTTTCGGAAAAAGGTGAAACGCCACTGTTCTTTACAAAAGGTGGACAGTATCAGGGAATTATTTCTGTTGCAGATGTAATTAAGGATGATTCGGCAGAGGCTATTGAGCATCTTAAAAACATGGGCATTCATGTGGTGATGCTTACAGGAGACAACCCTAAAACTGCAGCAGCTATTGCAACAGAAGCAGGAGTAGATGAAGTGGTAGCTGGGGTAAAGCCTGATGGCAAGGAAGAAGTTATCAGACGCTTACAGGAGTTTGGCAAGGTTGCAATGGTAGGTGATGGCATCAACGATGCGCCAGCCCTCACCCGCGCAGATATCGGTATTGCTATCGGTGCTGGTACAGATGTAGCTATTGATGCTGCTGACGTGGTGGTTGTAAAGAGTCGCCTATCTGATGTGGCATCGGCTATTCGTCTTAGCCGCGCAACACTTACAAATATTCATGAAAATTTATTCTGGGCATTCTTCTACAATGTTATTGGAATCCCACTTGCAGCAGGAGCATACATTGCAGCCTTTGGCTGGACATTAAACCCAATGTTTGGTGCAGCAGCCATGAGCTTATCAAGCTTTTGCGTTGTAACAAATGCCCTGCGACTTAACCTATTTAAAATGCATGACAGTTCTAAGGACAGACCGAAAAAGGACTCCCTGGGACATGACAAGCTTTTAATAAATGAAAATAAAGAAGAAGCAAAAATGGAGGAAAAAACAGATATGGAAATCACAGTAAATGGAATGATGTGCGCACACTGCGAAGCACACGTAAAGGAAGCTCTTGAGAAAATCGCTGGCATCGACGAGGCAACAGCCAACCACGATGCAAACCTTGTAACACTTAAGACTTCAGCTGATGTTGCAGAAGCAGACATTAAGGCTGCCGTAGAAGCCGCAGGCTATGAGTATGGTGGAATAAAGTAAAATAGACAGTAGCTAACAAGCTCTGAGTGTTACTCCTAGAGCCAATCTCGCTCAGGAGTAATACTCAGGCTTGTGGGCGTAACTGTCTATTGGGGATTATCTCTGCACGTATACTGGAAGCCCGTTTTTATATTCGAGCGTTGGCTCGCCAAGAACTAAAGGCTTTAGATACTCAAGCATCTCGTCAGTTACCCAATTGTGGTCGGCATTAATCCATTCTTTAGGCACTTCTTTAGCTTCGTTTGCAATGTCATGGATTGTTGCATGGCTATATTCTACAGTGTAAGGAGCGTTGCTTACGCGCTTTACGATAACCATCACGCCTGTGATGCCTTCTTCTGCGAACTTCACACCATTTTTTCCAAGTAAAACAGATTCCTCAATATCAGTGAGAGAACTGATGTGAGCAGCAGCACGCTGAAGTACGTTTACTTCGATAGAACGGCACTTAATGCCAAGTCTATCCTTTACAAGATATTCTAAGGTTTTGCCTGCACCTGAAAGCTGAGCATGACCGAACTGATCAAGCTGGCCTGTAGAAGCTGAAATGTACTCGCCCTTAGCATCTCTGATACCTTCAGAAACGGCAACAACAATATTTGTTTTTTCTTTTAATAAACGGGATAAATCATTAACAAAGACTTCTGTGTTAAATGGAACCTCTGGTAGATAAATGAGGTCAGGTCCACAGCAATATTCATTTCTAGCAAGGGATGTGGCAGCTGTCAGCCAGCCTGCATCACGGCCCATTACTTCGATTATGGTGACGCTTGGAGAATTGTAGATTTGAGCATCATATATAACTTCCATTGTGGTGGTAGCAATATATTTTGAAGCTGAACCGAAACCAGGAGTATGGTCGGTAACACAAAGATCATTGTCGATGGTTTTAGGAATACCAACAAAACGAATGTGACTATCAATAGTTTTAGCATAAGCAGAAAGCTTGTCCACTGTGTCCATGGAGTCATTTCCACCGATGTAGAAAAAGGCGTCGATGCCATACTTCTCGAACTGCTTAAACAATAAATCATAAATAGGGTCGCCTGAATCAGCCGAAGGAAGCTTGAAACGGCAGGAACCTAAATACATAGCAGGTGTAGTTTTAAGTTTTGATAAGAAAGATGGGTCAGAGTCGACGATTTGACCAAGGTCGATAACATTGTCGTCCTTGATGCCTAAGATACCATTGATTGAACCGTAGATTTTGTCGTATTTGGAAGCGATTGCTCCCTCGATGACGCCCGCAAGGCTAGCATTGATGGCTACGGTTGGACCACCAGACTGCGCAACAATAACATTTCCCATGTTATATCCTCCCAGATATTGCTCGTTAGTGAGCTACTGGGATTATGATAACACAGAAATGCGATTTAACACTACCAATTTATTGCCTTTTTCGAAGAACACTAGATAACATTAAGGTGTAGTCTGTTGTAGTCCCTTTCCTCTAAAAGATTAAGTACGCGACGTGCCTTAGAGTACTGGGTGCGACTGATGGAAATAGTGTAAAGTCTGGAAGCGCCGTGGTAGCGATTTCTGAAGAAGAATGGAATGCGATTCCAAGTCTTTGAAAAAGAGACAGATTGCTCTAGAAGCAACTCTGAAGCTCTGTTTGATACGATTCTGTTAGTGGTTTTGCAAAGAACCACGTCCTTATTAACATTTTTTGATAGAGAAGGTTTTCTTTTCATAAGCATGTCCTAACTAAGATGAATATCTATTTTTTTCCCCATTGAATTTGCAACTTTAACCAGAAAATCTAAGGATGGATTGTAGTTGCCACTTTCCATTCTGGAGATATTGGATTTTTTGGTGCCAGAGAGATCTGCAAGTACCTCCTGGGTCAGATTAAGCGAGTGGCGGGTCTCTTTGAGCTCTTTGGCGATGGAGTGTCTGGCCTCCATTGCTGATGGTGTAATAACTCCGCCCAAGTATCGTTCCTTCATCGGTTTTACCTCAGTAGTTTTACATAATAAAGTTATCATATATGATAACATATCACAATAGGTTTCACAATAAAAACAACCTTTTTTAAAAGCTGCTAATGCGATATAATCTTTAATGAAATGTTTTATAGAAAAGAGGTTTTTATATGTACGATTTAACAGGGAAAACTATTGTTGAGATAAAAGAATATGTTAATTCTTTAAGCAATGAAGAATTAGATAAGTTCATAGAGGAAGTCGATTTCGCAGACTACGATTTCGACCTTGAGGCGCTTGACTTACTTTCAAGCTCTCGCCTTTATGACTACATTCAGTATGCACATAACGGAGAAGCAGAAATCACATTTGATTAATGAGGGGTGAAAAATGGTTTCAAGAAAACGAAAATTTTGGACAGTTCTATTGATATTTTTACTTGCGGCATTGATTGTCGGTGGCGTTTTTGGAATCAGTTATTATAAAGGGGGCGTAACATTTCCTTGGGAAGTAACTACAGGTCAGTCTGAGGATGAGACTTCTCAGGTGGCACAGGAGCCAGAAGAGCCAGTGGTCCAGGAAAAGCCAGAGCCTGCAAAGCCAGAGCCAGTGGTAGAACAGGAACCAGAAGAAGAGAAGGAAGAACCAAGGGAGGAAAATTTACAAATGTTAACCAGCGGGAAATTAGATTATTTTGGACCACTTCATGTGGAGGATACAAAACTTGTTGATAAAAATGGCAAGCCAGTGCGTCTTGTGGGAATCAGCTCACACGGCATTAATGAGTTTCCACAGTTTGTTACAGCTGAATCAATTAAATATTTAAGAGAGAGCTTAGGCATCAATCTTTTCAGAGTTGCTATGTACACTAGCGATTATAACGGCTATTGCGTAGCAGGGGATGACAACAAAAAGGAGCTTAAAAAGGTTATTGATACAGCAGTTAATGCCGCTACAGAAAATGATATGTATGTGATTATCGATTGGCATATCCTTTTTGATAACAATCCAAACGAATACAAATCAGAGGCTATCCAGTTCTTTGGGGAGATGGTTAGAAAGTACAAGGGTAACGAGCATGTTATCTATGAAATCTGCAACGAGCCAAACGGAGATACCACATGGGAAGACATCAAGCAATACGCTAACGAAGTCATCCCTGTTATCCAAAGCGTAGACCCAGCAGCTGTTATATTAGTTGGTACACCTAGCTGGTCAAGCGACTTACATTCAGTTTTAGCTGATCCACTTGAGTTTGATAACATCATGTACACCTACCATTTCTATGCTGGTACACACAAGGCTACTCAAAGAGAAGCCTTCTCTGATTGTGCAGGAGAGCTTCCAGTGTTTGTTTCAGAGTTTGGTATGGTTAATGCTGATGGAAACGGTGGCGTCAACAAGCCAGAATCTAAAAAATGGAAAGAACTTTTAGAGGAATACAATATCTCATGCGCAGTATGGAACCTTTCTAACAAGGACGAGGGCTCCGCTTTAATCAAGGCAGACTGCACTAAGACAACAGATTTCACTTTAGAAGATTTATCTGATGAGGCAATAGAATATCTCACATGGATTTCTGAGGCCGCAGAATAGAAATATGTTTTAGTTAGGAGCAATACAGTAATGACTACAAATGAAAAAATCGCAAAACTTAGAGACTTAATGAGGGAGAGAGGTATGGACATGTACCTTATCCCAACTGATGATTTCCATTCATCAGAATATGTTGGCGAGCATTTTAAGGCTCGTAGCTTTATGACAGGATTTACAGGTTCAGCAGGTACTGCTGTAATCACATTAGATGAGGCTCATCTTTGGGCCGACGGAAGATACTTCGTGCAGGCTGCAAAGCAGATTGCAGGATCTGAGGTTATTTTGGAGCGTATGGGCGAGCCAGGAGTTCCAGAGGTAAACGAATTTATCGAAAAGAACTTTAAGGCAGGCGGATGCCTTGGTTTCGATGGCAGATGTGTTTCAGCTAAAAATGCTGCAATCTATTTTGACATTGCGCAGGCAAAGGGTGGCGAGCTTGCCACAACTGAGGACTTGGTTGACCTTATTTGGGAGGACAGACCAGCTCTTCCTAAGGCTACTACATGGGTACTTGCAGATGAATATTCTGGCGAGACTATGGAGTCAAAGATAGACCGTATCCGTCAGGAGATGAAGAAAAAGAAGGCTGATACACATTTACTTACAAGCCTTTATGACATCGCTTACGTATTAAACATCAGAGGAAATGATATCGAAAGCGTACCTGTTTTCCTTTCATTCCTTCTTATTACAGATGACAGTGTTATCCTCTTTACAAACACAGAAAACTGGCCAGAGGAGACACTTTCATACCTTAACGACAAGGGCGTAAAGCTTTATCCATACGATATGGTTTACCACTACATGCAGAGTGCAGACCTTGCTGACAAGGCAGTTTTATTAGACCAGTCAATTGTAAACTACAACCTTGTAAAGGCACTTAAGGGCTCAGCAAAAATCATTGATGGCAAGAATCCATCAGAGCTTATGCGTGCTATCAAAAACGAGACAGAGATTAAGAATACAAAGCTTGCTCACATTAAAGATGGCGTTGCTTGTACAAAGGCTATCAAGTGGGTTAAGGAAAACGTTGGCAAGGTAGATATGACAGAAATCACAGTTTCTGACTACTACGAGGCTAGAAGAAGAGAGCAGGAACATTTTGTAGAACTTTCATTTGGTACTATTTCAGCATACGGACCAAACGCTGCAATGATGCACTACAGCGCAAAGCCAGGTTCTGAAGCTACTATCAAGCCAGAGGGCTTCCTTCTTGTGGATTCAGGTGCTCACTATCTTGAGGGTACTACAGATATCACTAGAACTATCGCTGTTGGACCTCTTACACAGCAGATGAAGGAGTACTACACTGTAGTTCTTCGTTGCCACTTAAGACTTATGGCTGCAAACTTCCCTAAGGGAGTTACAGGTGCTAACCTTGACGTGCTTTCACGTGGTCCAGTATGGGATATGGGACTTGACTACAGATGTGGCACAGGCCACGGTGTAGGCCACATCCTTAACGTACACGAAGGTCCTAACAACTTCCGTTGGAGACCAGTAGGTGGCGGCCCATCAGCTGAGATACAGCCAGGAATGATTACTACAGACGAGCCAGGTCTTTACATTGAAGACGGCTTTGGAATCAGAATCGAAAACGAGCTTCTTTGCGTAGCTGGTGAGACTACAGAGTACGGTGACTTCCGTCACTTCGAGGCAATTACATACTGCCCATACGAATTGGACGCAGTCATCCCAGAGATGCTTACAGACTACGAAAAGAAGACTCTTAACGAATACCATGCAATGGTTCGCGAAACCCTTAAGCCATACCTCACCGAGGAAGAGTACGCATGGCTGGTTAAGGAAACACATGAAGTATAAATAGCTAGTAGCTGACAAGCTATTAGGTCTCTGAATGAAGCATGTTAGCTGAATGAAGAGACACTAATGCTTGTAAGCGTAACTAGCGAGAGGATAATGTATGAAACTATTATTGATGGATGGACATAGCATAGCTAATAGAGCTTTTTATGGAGTTCCAGATCTTACAAATAGCGCCGGAGAACACACCGGCGCCATTTTTGGTTTTTTAAATATGATGTTTAAGTTCATCGAGGATGAACAGCCAGATAATTTTGCGGTAGCATTTGATGTGCATGCCCCTACATTCAGACATAAGATGTTTGACGGATACAAGGGCACACGTAAGCCTATGCTTCCTGAGCTAAAGGAGCAGATTCCTCGTATTCAGGAAATGTTAAAGGCCATGGGAGTTCCTGTGGTTACAAAGGAAGGCTGGGAGGCAGATGATATCCTTGGCACACTTTCTCGCATGGGCGAGGAGCGTGGCTTTGATGTCACTATTGTTTCTGGAGATAGAGATTTGTTGCAGCTTGCTACAGACAAAGTAAAGATTGCTCTCGTAAAGACAAAAGAGGTTATCAACTATTATGCCAAGGATTTTGAAGAGGCCTATGGAGTAACACCAAAGCAGTATATTGATGTGAAGGCTCTCATGGGAGATACCTCTGATAATATTCCTGGTGTGGAAAAGGTAGGTGAAAAAACTGCCTTTAAGTGGATAGCTGAGTATGGTTCTATCGAAGCTTGCCATGAGCATGTGGACGAGATGAAAAAATCCAAGGTAGTTGAAAAGTTTATTGAGCAGTGGGACCAGGCTGTCCTTTCAAAGGAGCTTGCAACTATTAGTCTTGAGGCACCTATAGAACTTGAGGAAGGCTCAACAGCTCTTGGCAATTTATTTACAGAAGAAGCATATCTTCTTTGCAAGAGATATGAGCTTAAAAAGCTACTTCCTCGTTTTGAAAACACTGATAAGGAAAAGGTGCAGGACAAGACCTCTGATACCTTTAAACAGATTTCTGACTTAGGCGAGGTTGAAAATTATTTTGATAGCTTAAAAAAGGCTGGCAAGGATTTTATCGGTGTCAGCGTAATGTCCACATCGGACAAAGCTATTAAAGGTGTAGCCTTTTCTGCAGGAGATTCTACTATTTATGTGGTGGAGTCAGGCTTTGTGACAGGAGATTATCTTGCCCACAAGCTCATGGAGCTTTCAAAGGCAGGGGTAAAGCTTTGCTTCTGGGATTTGAAAAACACAATGCACATCATTTATGACCGTTTAAGTAATGAGGAAAAGACTATCGTAAATACGAAGGGCGGCAAGGAAGCAATCCTTCCAAACGCCTGTGATGTGGCAGTTGCTGCTTATCTACTTAATCCTACTAAAAGCGACTATACAGCAGATGATGTAGCCAGCGAAACTCTTGGTGTAATCATCCCTGCAGCAGCCGATTTATTTGGAAAGAAAAAGCTTGAAGCAGCTTTAGAGGATGATTCACTACTGGATGCTGTTACAACCTACGCTTGCTACAACGCATACGTAGCTTACGCCTCTTACGAAAAGGTTATTAGCGAGATAAAAGAAGAGGGCATGTTAAATATTTACGATAATATTGAAATGCCACTTGTATATACACTTTTTGACATGGAGCTTGCAGGAATAGAAATGGATGCAAGTGCTCTTGCAGAATTCGGACAAAAGCTTGCAAAACGTATAAACGAATTAGAAAAACGTATATACGAATTGGCTGGCGAGGAATTCAATATCAATTCGCCAAAGCAGCTTGGTGTTATTTTATTTGAAAAGCTGGGAATTCCAGGAGCTAAAAAGACAAAGACTGGCTACTCTACTGCAGCCGATGTTTTGGAAGAGCTGGCAGTAGACAACCCAATCATCAGCGATATTTTAGAGTACAGACAGCTAGCAAAGCTTAAGAGCACATATGCAGATGGATTGGCTACTTGCGTAGATGCAGATGGCAGAGTTCGTTCTACATTCATGCAGACTGTTACTGCTACAGGTCGTATCAGCTCTACAGAGCCAAACCTGCAAAACATTCCTATCCGTATGGAACTTGGTCGTGAAATCAGAAAGGTATTTCACCCAAAGAAGGATTGTATATTCTTAGATGCGGATTACTCGCAGATTGAGCTTAGAGTTTTGGCTCATATGTCAGGAGATGAAAACCTTATAAATGCATTCAGAGCTGGTCAGGATATTCACCGTTCTACTGCATCCTTAGTGTTTAACACACCATTTGAAGAGGTTACAGATTTGCAGCGCCGCAGTGCCAAGGCAGTAAACTTTGGTATCGTCTATGGTATTAGCGCCTTTGGTCTTGCAAAGGATATCGGTGTAGGCAGAAAGGAAGCCCAGGAGTACATTGACAACTACTTCGTAGCTTATCCAAAGATGCATACATTCCTTGAAACTCTCAAATCAGATGCAAAGGAAAAGGGCTACGTAACTACTATGTATGGCAGACGTCGTCCTATACCAGAGCTTGCATCTTCAAACTTTATGACACGTCAGTTTGGAGAGCGTGTAGCCATGAACTCACCTATTCAGGGAACTGCGGCAGATATTATTAAAATTGCCATGGTAAAGGTTCACGACAGACTTCTTGCAGAAGGTCTTAAATCAAAGCTTCTCCTTCAGGTTCATGATGAGCTTTTAGTGGAGACTTATGTGTCAGAGCAGGCTCAAGTTGAAAAGCTTATTGCAGAAGAAATGGAAAATGCAGCTGCACTTTCAGTTAAGCTTGAGATAGATATGAATGCAGGAAATGATTGGGCCGAGGCACATTAATTATGAAATTTATAGGCATTACAGGTGGGGTCGGTGCAGGAAAAAGCACCGTCCTTGACCTTTTAAAAGAAAACTTTAATTGTAAAGTATTGTTGGCTGATGAAGTGGCAGCATCCCTGATGAAATCAGGTCAGGACTGCTTTAATCAGGTGGTGGCATTGCCATGGCCTGAAAGTATAGTGGGCCCTGACGGTGAAATAGACCGTCCTAAGATGGCCAAATTTATGTTTGCAGATGACAGCCTTAGGGAAGCTGTCAACGGTATAGTGCATCCTGCAGTTGAAAGAGAAGTACTAAATCAAGTGGAGGCGCAGCGTAACGCCCACAATATAGAGTATTTTTTCTTTGAAGCTGCATTGCTCATAGAATGTGGTTATGGTAAACTTGTTGATGAGATGTGGTACATTTATGCAACCGAGGAAGTAAGGACAAAACGCCTTATTGAAAGCAGGGGTTATTCCAAGGAACGCATAGAAAAAACTATGGCATCTCAGCGCTCGGATGCAAGCTTCAGACAGCAGGCAGACCAAGTTATTGACAACAGTGGTGACAAGGGGGACACGCTTAAGCAGTTACGTCACCTACTAGAGAATTAATTATTCCGAGGAGAAGTAGTTTATGGAGAAGAAGGACATTGTATTTGGGTTAGATATCGGTACCAGAAATGTCATTGGTACAGTGGGATATCTGGATGGGGATGAGTTTCACGTTATCGCACAGAATCTTAAGGAGCATGACACCAGAGCCATGCTTGATGGACAGATTCACGACATAGGCCGTGTAGGTGCCACCTGCGATGATGTTAAAAAGGACCTGGAGGAAAAGACAGGTCTTACACTTAAAGAAGTATGTATCGCTGCCGCTGGTCGTGTGCTTCGTACAATCACCACCCACGTGGATTTAGAATTTGACGAAGAGACTGTGGTTTCTGGAGAGGATTTGCATACCCTTGATATGATGGGTATCGAGCAGGCCGGCAAGGAAGTCAAAGGGGCAGATGATGATAATAAATATAAGTTTTTCTGCGTAGGTTATTCTACAGTCAGATATTACTTAAACGGTGATCCGTTCACCTCACTTGAGGACCACAAGGCAGATATGATAGGTGAGGACATCATCGTAACATTCCTTCCAGAGGATGTTGTGGATGGTCTTTATGCAGCTGTTGGAAAGGCAGACCTTTCTGTAGCAAATCTTACCTTGGAGCCTATAGCTGCCATAAACGTAGCTATTCCTCAGAACTTTAGAATGCTTAATATTGCACTTATCGATGTTGGCGCAGGTACATCTGATATCTGTGTCACAAAGGATGGCAGCATCATCGCCTATGGCATGATTCCTATGGCTGGTGACGAGCTGACAGAAGTGCTTGTACATGAATTCTTAGTTGATTTTGCTACTGCAGAGCAGATAAAACGTGCTTCTACAGAGGGTGGCGAAATCACATATGAAGATATTATGGGGCTTTCACACACCATCAAATCAGAGGATGTTTGGAAGCTTACCAATCCTGTCATGGAAAAAATCGCATCAGAGGTCAGCGCAAAGATTAAAGAGCTTAACGGAGGCAAATCCGTATCAGCGGCTTTTGTTGTTGGTGGTGGCGGTAAAGTCCATGGCTTTACAGAGGCTCTTGCCAAGAACCTTAAAATCGTCCCAGAGCGTGTTGCTCTCCGTGGCGAAGAGGTAATGAAAAATATCATCTTCGAGCAGGAGGATGTTAAGAAGGATTCACTTCTTGTTACACCTATTGGCATCTGCCTGAATTACTATGAGACAAAGAACAACTTCATCATGATTCACTTCAATGGAGAAATGATGAAGCTTTATGATAATGGACAGCTTACTATTGTAGATGCTGCTATGCAGGCAGGCTTTTCTGCAGACCAGCTGTTCCCACGCCGTGGCCGTGAGGTAAACTTCACTGTAAATGGCGTTTCACGTATGATTCGTGGTACAGAAGGAGAATCCGCTGTGGTTACTATGAATGGTCGCCCAGTGGGAATAAACACTCCTTTGGAATTCAACTGTGAGGTTACTCTAGAGCCATCCACTGTTGGTGAGGGAGGAAACGGAACTATTGCCGATTTGGCAGAATTCACCACTGAATATTTATATTTCACAGTTTGCGGACACAGAATCAAATGTCCAAAGTTTGTAGAGGTTAATGGTTCCATGGAACCACCTACCTATCGCATCAAAGAAGGTGACGTGGTGGAGACCCGTCCATTCTATACAGTAGGCCAGCTGGCAGAGTTTATGGATGTTACCATAGACGACAGATACGAGATTTTAGTTAATCATCGTCCTGCCACAGAGGATTCTCTTGTATACGAGAACTTTGTCATCGACTGGACAGCCACCACTCAGATTGCATATGCAGCAGATTATGTGGTTGAGGATGACGAAGGTCTGCCAGAGGATTATGAGGCACCAGAAGCTGAAGAAGAGCCAGAGCTTGTAAAGGATGCCCACACCAAACTTAAAATAGAAACTGTTGAAATACCAATCAAGGTAAATGGCAAAAAGATGGTTCTTGCTGGAAAGAGGGACTATATTTTTGTTGATGTATACAATCTTATTAATTTTGATCCAAGTGAGGGCAATGGCCGTCAGCTCATTATCAAAATTAATGGAGAAAAATGTGGATATTCTGATGCCTTACATGAAAATGATGAGGTAGAGGTATTCTGGAAAGACGAGTAATTTTTAATGGATTTTTTTAGTATTGCAAGTGGTAGTAGCGGTAATTGCATCTGCGTGGGAGATGACAGTACTCACGTAATGATAGATGCAGGTATTTCAGGAAAGCGCATTGAGGCTGGTATGAACACATACGATTACACAACAGCTGATATGGACGGCCTTCTTGTGACTCACGAGCATTCCGACCACGTAGCCGGGCTTGGGGTTATTTCCCGCAAATATCATATTCCAATCTATGCAACTGCTGCTACTATTCAGGCAATACGTTCAATGAAGAGTCTGGGGGCCATCGATGATACATTATTCCATGTAATCAGGCCTGATGAAGACTTTGTCTTAGGTAGTCTTAAAATTCACCCTTTTCATATCAGCCATGATGCGGCTGATCCAGTTGCATATCGTATAGAAAATACCAAATCTAAGGTTGCAGTCTGTACTGACTTAGGGTATTATGACAGCAATATTGTTGAGAACCTCACTGGTCTTGATGCCATGCTTATAGAGGCAAACCATGATATACACATGCTTGAGGTGGGTTCATACCCATATCATCTCAAGCGAAGAATACTTGGCGAATACGGACATTTGTCTAATGAAGCCAGTGGAAAGCTTTTGAGTCAGGTATTGCATGACAATGTAAAACACGTATTTTTGGGGCATCTAAGTCATGAGAATAACTATCCTGATTTGGCATACGAGACAGTGCGTCTAGAGGTTACCATGGATGATGCTACTCCTTATAAGGGCAGCGACTTCGATATCACAGTAGCCAGCCGCACAGAGGTTTCAGAAAAAATAGTGTTGTAAAGGAGAAATAATGGAAGACAAAGTTATTATTACTGTAGTTGGGAAAGACACTGTTGGAATCATCGCTAAAATCTGCACATATTTAGCAGATAGTAAGGTAAATGTTTTAGATATTACTCAGACTATCGTTTCAGGTTTCTTTAACATGATGATGATTGTTGATATCAATGCTAGCACTCGCAGCTTTGGGGAGCTTCAGAAGGATTTAGAAGCCCTTGGGGATGAAATCGGAGTTCAGGTAAAGGCTCAGAAAGAGGAAATCTTCGAAAAGATGCATAGACTATAAGGAGAACAACAATGGTCAATATTAAAGAAGTTATTGAGACAAACAAAATGGTGGAAGAGCAGACCCTTGATGTCCGTACTATCACCATTGGTATCAGCCTTTTAGAATGTATAGATTCTGACTTAGATAAAGTAAATCAAAAGGTTTACGATAGAATCACCACTGTTGCCAAGGACCTTGACAAGGTGGCTCGTGAAATCGAGAGAGATTATGGCATTCCTATCGTCAACCGTCGTATTTCTGTTACACCAATCGCACTCATCGGTGGTGCTGCCTGCAAAAAGCCAGAGGATTTTGTTACTCTTGCTCACACACTTGATAAGGCAGCAGAGGCAGTTGGTGCCAATCTCATCGGTGGTTACTCAGCACTTGTTTCAAAGGGCATGACCACAGCAGATGAGATGCTCATTCGCTCTATTCCACAGGCTCTTTGTGAGACTGAAAGGGTATGCAGTTCAGTAAATTTGGCTTCCACAAAAACCGGTATAAATATGGATGCGGTTCGTCTTATGGGGGATATTCTTCTTCAGGTGGCAGATCGTTCAAAGGACAGAGATTCTGTTGATTGTATGAAGCTTGTAGTATTCTGCAACGCTCCAGATGACAACCCATTTATGGCTGGTGCTTTCCACGGTGTTACCGAAGCAGATGCCATTATAAACGTAGGTGTTTCTGGCCCAGGTGTAGTTAAAAAGGCTTTAGAGCAGGTTCGCGGTGAAAGCTTTGAGGTACTTTGCGAGACTATTAAAAAGACAGCCTTCAAGGTTACTCGCGTTGGTCAGCTTGTTGCTCAAGAAGCATCAAAGCGACTTGGCATTCCATTCGGAATCATCGACCTTTCACTTGCACCAACTCCAGCTATTGGGGATTCAGTAGCTGATATTCTTTGCGAAATCGGTCTTGAGTATGCAGGTGCTCCTGGTACCACAGCAGCTCTTGCAATGTTAAATGATCAGGTTAAAAAGGGTGGCGTAATGGCAAGCTCTTATGTAGGCGGTCTTTCAGGTGCCTTCATCCCTGTTTCAGAGGACCAGGGTATGATTAACTCTGTAGAGGCTGGAGCCATTACACTTGAAAAGCTTGAGGCGATGACCTGTGTATGTTCCGTAGGTCTTGATATGATTGCCATCCCTGGCGATACACCAGCTACTACTATTTCAGGTATGATTGCTGATGAAATGGCTCTTGGTATGGTTAATCAGAAAACCACAGCAGCACGTCTCATCCCTGTTATTGGCAAGGGTGTGGGTGACACTGTTGAGTTTGGTGGATTATTCGGTTATGCACCTATTATGCCTGTGAATAAGTTCTCTTGTGCAGACTTCATAAATCGTGAAGGACGCATACCTGCACCTATTCATTCTTTCAAGAATTAGTGATAAAATAAAGCTGTTCGGACCATTGTCCGGATAGCTTTTTTTTAATTAATAAGGGGGACATAATGAAACAACTCAAACCAATCACCAACAAACTTCTTTGGATTTTTGCATTGGGACAGTTTGGGTGGAGCCTTTTATCAGGTGTAGTGTCTAACTGGATGGTTTACTACTACACAGGCACACCTTCTGCGCAAAATCCTAACACCGGTCTATTCGCATCGGGAATCACTCAACATCCTATTTTTTTCAAACTCACATTATTCGGACTTGTATTAGCCTGCGGTCGTATTTTTGACGCTATTACAGATCCACTTATTGCTGGATGGTCAGACCGTGCCAACTACAAGGGTGGCAGGCGTATTCCATTTATGAGAGCTATGGCAGTTCCATTTGCTCTTTGCACCATCGGCCTTTTTGTACTTCCACAGACATCTAATGTGGTTATCAATGACGTAGTGCTTTTCGTGCTTTTAATGGTGTTCTATCTGTTTATGACAATGTTCTGCACACCTTACAATGCTCTTATTGCAGAGCTTGGTGACACACAGCAGCACAGAATCAATGTCAGCACCTACATTTCATTTACATTTATCGTAGGTCAGTCTATTTCATTCTTGCTTCCAAACCTGGCAGGAGCTTTAGAAGGAAGCTTTGGCCAGGCAGGTTCTATCAGAATGGCTGTAGCTATCATGTCAGCTATCGCTTGCATCGCAATGCTTATCAGCTCATTCTACATCAATGAAAGAGACTACATAGACAGCAAACCTAGTGATACAAAGCCATTTAAGTCACTGGCAAAAACATTTTCAAATGGTCAGTTTAGACGCTTTGTATACAGCGATGTTATCTATTTCTTTGCCTTGACTCTTTTCCAGACAGGTCTGGCATTTTACGAGACGCAGCTTATGGAAATTGAGGATACATGGACCTTCCTTCTTACAGCTACAATGACCTTCATTAGTGTATGTCTGTATCTTCCAGTAAATATTCTTGCTAAAAAGATTGGCAAAAAACAGCTTATCATCGTGGGCTTCTTTGCTTATGCCTGCGTATTTCTTGTAACAACCTTCTGCGGAAAGGGACTTTACTGGGGCTTCATCATTGCTGTAGCAGCATCTATTCCTATGGCAATCCTTGGTATTTTACCTCAGGCATGTGTAGCTGATGTAGCAGAGCTTACTCGTCTTCAGACTGGGGAGGATAGAAGCGGTATGTTCTTTGCAGCCAGAACTTTTGCATTTAAAATGGGACAGGCTATCGCAATGGTTGTATTTACATCAGTTACTGTATCTCAGACAAAGATGAGCTACCGTACAACAGCGGCTATTGCATTTGTAACATGCTTCATTGGCGCATGCATCTTCTTCAGCTTCAATGAAAAGAAAATTTTGTCCGAAATTCGTGAATTAAAGGGCAACGAAGAAATTTAGTGAAATAAATGTGAAAAACTCTTGAAAATCCCCACGAAAAAAACCACTGTGGTACAATGTTCAAAACGGGTTTTCGTTTAAGGGGTTGAGAGAGTATGAAAAGAATAAATGGGAGACTGTTATGTGCCATATCCGTATTGTTAGGAGTGGCACTTAACGTGTCTTTGGCATATCTAACCTATGAATTAAATCTACCATTCTATCTGGACACCATAGGAACTATTGGTGTCGCAGCCATTGGCGGCATTTTTCCAGGTTTTCTAACCGCTATGCTCACAAATGTCCTTTGTGGGTTATTCAATCAATTTGCAGTCTATTATTCAATACTTAGTTTATTAATTGCGGCAGTCACTTCATACTTGTTTACCTACAAGCTAAACAAGCAGAAAAAGTGGATGGTGCTTTATTTGGCTGTGCTCGCCTTTATTGGCGGTGGCCTGGGCTCAATTCTTCAGCTTGCACTACTGGGACATCCACAGTTTCAGGAGCTTATAGATTCAACAAATTATTTGGTTAGTGTTACAGGCGTTAATTATTACGTATGCTTTGTAGTTTTAAACCTTCTTTTGAACCTTTTGGATAAGGGCGCCTGTGTGGCCCTGGCAATGTTTATCGTATATATAGTTCCTGATTCACTGAAGGAGCGTATCTACAACAATGGTTGGAGACAGCGACCACTGACTGACAAGGAGCTAAAGGCTTTTGACTACAATCCTAAGGATGGCAAAAGGCGCAGAAAAATGCTGCAGACCAAGGTTACTATGCTCCTTGTGACAGCAGCAGTGAGTATGACAATTATTATGGCTCTTATTAGTGTTCGTCTGTATTACAATACCTCGAAACTGGAATGCGCTAATTCTGCAGAAGGTGCTGTTAGACTGGCGGCCAGAGAAGTGGATCCTGAAAAGATAGACATGTTCCTAAAGAAGGGCCGTGATGCAGAAGGTTATCAGGAAACTGAGGAAGCCTTGGCAGCTATCAGAAAAAATATCGTTGACGTTGAATATCTATATGTCCTTAAAGTGGAAAAGGACGGCTGCCACTTTATTTTTGATATTGAAACAGGTTCAATGCCGGCCTACAAACCGGGGGAAGTAGTGCCATTTGAACCAGCCTTTTACCCATACCTTAACGATTTGTTCGAGGGCAAGGAGATTGTTCCTATAGAGTCAAATGATATCTCTGGATGGGTACTTTCCAAGTACTATCCTATTAGGGATAAAAAAGGAAACACAGTGGCTTATGTAGGTGCCGATGTTTCCATGCATTACCTGTCTGATTATGCTACCAATTATTTCTGGAGAGCAGCCATAATTTTCTCAGGTTTCTTACTGCTGATTATTGCCTATGGTATGTTTAAGGCCAGGTATAACCTGATTCATCCAATAAACAGTATGGCAGCCATGGCAGATTCATTTATCTACGATGCTGATAATCAGACTATCATGCAGGACAATGTGAAGCGATTAAAGAGTCTTGAAATCGCAACTCATGATGAGGTTGAAAACCTCTATCGCAGCATGTGCAAGATGACCGAGGATGCGGTGAATCAGATGAACGATATTCGCCATCAGGCAAAGCGAATTAATCAGATGCAGGAAGGCCTGATTATAACTATGGCGGACATGGTGGAAAGTCGTGACTCTGATACAGGCTATCACATTTTAAAAACAGCCGACTATGTGGAAATCATTTTGGAAGGCTTGGTTAAAAAGGGATACTACAAGGAAAAGCTGACAACTAAGTACATTGAGGATGTAAAGATGTCGGCTCCTCTTCATGATATTGGAAAGATAAATATTCCTGATAACGTATTAAACAAGCCAGGTAAGCTTACAGATGAGGAATATGAAATAATGAAGCGCCATACAACAGAGGGCAAGAAGCTGATGGAAAAGGCTATCAGCACTGTTCAGGGCGAAAACTACCTGAAGGAAGCCAGAAATATGGCAGCTTATCATCACGAGAAATGGGATGGAACTGGCTACCCGGAGGGACTTAAGGGGGCGGTTATCCCGCTTTCTGCACGAATCATGGCAGTGGCAGATGTATTTGATGCTTTAACTGCAAAACGTGTTTACAAGGATCCAATGCCATTTGAAAAAGCCATGAGCATTATTACAGAGGGCTCTGGTAAGCATTTCGACCCGCTTTGTGTGGAAGTATTTGTGGATGCAGAAAAGGAAGTAAGAAGAGTACTGAGAAAGTATCAGGACTAGTTATATTTGGGGGTAGAGTTAATGAAAAAGAGACTGATTATCAGTTTCATATTGACACTGGCTTTGGCAATTTCGCCTCAGGTAGTGTTTGCAGAGCAGGATGAGGATGCCACGGCGTCAGCATCTATGGATATTCATGCCAAAACAGGTGGAGGATATGCCATTACAGGGCAGGTGCCAACAGTAGGCTATTCTGCAAAGCTTTATGACGCTACCAATGGATTGCCTACGTCGGATGCTAATGTTGTTATGGCTGACAAGGAAGGTTATATCTGGATAGGCAGTTATGCCGGAGTTATCAGATACGACGGAACAAATTTTGAACGCTTTGATTCCTCAGAAGGTATCACCAGCGGAAAGGCTATTTACGAGGATTCTAAGGGCAGAATATGGATAGGAACAAATGACAATGGTGTGGTTGTTTTAGATGGTGACAGCCAACAGCATTTTACTTATAAAGACGGTTTGCCTTCATCCACTATCCGTTCCTTTGTAGAGGGGGATTATGGCCGTATTTATATTGCAACAACAAGCGGCGTTTGTTACATGGATGACAATATGAAGGTCCATGTTTTAGACGATGATAGATTTGACAATGCTTACGTTCTTAGACTTTGGGACGATGGCAATGGAATGGTTTATGGAAATACCAGAAACGGTGAAATCTTCAGATTAAAGAATGGTTCTGTAGCAGCCTTTGATGATGGAGAAGCCCTTGGTTTTGGCAAAATAGGTGCAATATATCCATCTAAGACAGAGGCTGATTTTGTCTATATAGGAAATGACAACGGTGAGCTGTTTTATGGTAAATACGGTAATGATGCAAGTACATTTACAAGAATCGATGTGTCACCAGCAAAAAATATCAACTGGATTTCTGAGGCCTGCGGACGTATCTGGGTCACTGCAGAAAATGTAGTTGGATATGTGGATGAAAACAACAGGTTTAATGCCCTTGATAATCTTCCTGTGGATAGCGGTATTGAAATGGTATCAGAGGATTATCAGGGAAATATTTGGCTGGCATCTACCCGAAAGGGCGTGGCTAAAATTGTAACAAACAATTTCCAGAACGTATTTGAAAAAGCAAAGGCAAGAGCTGACGTTGTAAATACCACATGTCTATATGGTGGTGATTTGTATGTGGGTATGGATACTGGTCTTCAGATTATCGACCACAACTATCAGCTAAAAACCAATGAGCTTACTGAGTATTTAGAGGATACCAGAATCAGATGTCTGACCAGGGATTCAAGAGGCTTTTTGTGGGTTAGCACCTATAACAATAATAAAGGATTGGTTAGATATTCTCTTCAAAGCGGCATTAGGAGCTATACCACAGAGGATGGTATGCCAAGCAACAGCGTTCGTTGCACCACCTTAACATCTGACGGTGAAATCGTGGCTGGCACAAACTCAGGCGTAGCCATTATTAGAAATGATGAGATATGGCGCGTTTATGAGGAAGAGGACGGTCTTGAAAATGCGGTGTGTCTAACAATCGCAGAAGGTCCTCAGGGCGAGCTTTTAATGGGCTCTGATGGCGGTGGAATGTATTTGATTGATAACGACAAGGTGCGACACTTTGGAAGAGATGAAGGTCTTAGTTCGGATGTTATTTTACGCGTTAAATGGGATGAGGTGAGAGGAGTTTATTGGCTTATCACTTCCAATGCTATTCAGTATATGAAGGATAATGTCATTTATGATGTTAAAAACTTCCCATACTCTAATAACTTTGATATTTATTTTGACAATAGTGGAAATGCCTGGGTACTTTCGTCCTATGGTGTGTATTGCTTGAAGGCTCAAGATATGCTTGATAAAACGGAATACGACTACAAGCTTTACAACTGTGATAGCGGCTTAAGTAGCACAGTTACAGGCAATTCCTTTAGTGAGTTGGATGCTGAGGGCAATCTGTTTATCTGCGAGCGTTCAGCTGTAGATAAGGTAAACATCAACGATTTCTTTATTCAAGTGAGTGAGGTCAGAATTGGCCTTAAAAATATCACCTGCAATGATGAAGTGCTGACCCCAAATCAAGAGGGCAAATATGTTATACCGGCAAACGCAGGACGTATTCAGATGAATCCTTTGATACTAAATTACACCCTTACAAATCCCCTGATCAGGATTTATTTAGAGGGAGATGATGACGAAGGAATCATGCAGTATCAAAGTAATTTAACAGCTCTTGAGTACACAGGATTAAAATACGGTGATTATGTATTGCATGTTCAGATACTGGATGAAAGCTCTCATGAGATTTATCAGGATGAAACCTGTAACGTTGAAAAACGTCCTAAGATAGGAGAGCTTGCAGTTATCAGGGCAATCATGATTTTCATGGCCATACTTTTAGGCGCATTTATGGTATGGAGAATTATGTCAAACACTATCATAAGACGTCAGTACAAGGAAATCGCTTCTGCAAAGGATGAGGCAGAACGAGCAAATAGTGCTAAGTCTAGATTCTTGGCAAACATGTCTCATGAGATTCGCACACCTATAAATACCATTTTGGGCATGGATGAAATGATTATCAGGGAAGATGCTACAGGAGTCCCAAAGCCATATTTCATGTCCATGATGAATTATGCCTATGACATTAAGGGGGCTACAGAATCACTTCTTAGCTTGATTAATGATATTTTGGATATTTCTAAAATCGAATCTGGAAAGATGCATTTAGTTGAGCAGGAATATGACCCTGCTGAAGAAATCCGAAATCTGATAAAGATGATTAGGGTTCGAAGTGATGCAAAGAATTTGAACTTTGATGTGGACATAGATGAAAAAATTCCAAGCCGACTTTATGGTGACAAGGGCAAAATCAAGCAGGTTGTACTGAATCTTCTTACAAATGCTGTTAAATACACAAGAGAAGGTGGATTTAGACTTTCTGTGGATGTTGCTGAAATAGATGGAAGTAATTGCAAATTAGTAATCATTGTAAAGGATACCGGTATTGGTATTAAACAAGAAAACTTAGATAGGCTGTTTTCAGCATTTGAAAGATTTGACGAAGAGAAAAACAGTGAAATACAGGGAACTGGTCTGGGACTGGATATTTCAAAGCAATTTGCTGAATTAATGAATGGTGAGTTGGCCTGTGAAAGCGTATACGGTCAAGGCTCCACATTTACTTTGGTAGTATCTCAAAAGATAGTGGACGCCACACCTATTGGCGAATTTAGCGAAGAAGTTGATGAGGCACCAAAGGGACAGTATATGCCTCAGTTTATAGCACCAGATGCAGCTATTTTAGTGGTGGATGACAACCCTATGAATCTTACTGTTATAAAGGGGCTTTTAACAGCAACAAAGGTGTTTGTATCCACAGCATCTTCTGGTCTGGAATGTCTGGAAAAGCTAAAAGAAGGAAGCTTTAATGTAGTGTTCTTAGATCATCTCATGCCTGGCATGGATGGCATAGAAACATTGGAAAAAATCAGGGAGAAATATCCTGATTTGCCTGTGTATGCCCTTACCGCAAATACGGAGCCAGAGGGTAGTGATTTCTATGAATCCAAGGGCTTTAACGGCTATCTATCAAAGCCTATTGATAGCGAGACTCTCGAAAAGACTATAAAACGTCATATTCCAGAGGATATTATGATGGATATGACTGAAGCTAATGAGCGGGCGAAAAAGGCGGAGCTTCCAGAGAAGCTTGCATGGCTTAATAGTATAGATTCAATCTCTGTAGAGGATGGTATTAAAAATACAGGAGGAGTGGATTTCTTCCTATTCTCATTGAGACTGTTTAGAGATACCATCGACGACAATTCTGTAACACTTATTGATGCCTTGGATGAGGGAGACATTGAGCTTTACACAGTAAAGGTTCACGCGCTGAAGAGCTCTGCACGAATTATTGGTGAATCTGCCCTTTCAAAGATGGCGGAAGAGCTTGAAGCTGCGGGTAAAGCAAAGAATCTAGATTTTATTAATGATAACAATCCAAAGCTTATCCAAAGATATAGAAGTTATAAGGAAAAGCTTTCTAGGCTAGACGAGGAGTAAGGTTAATGTATCAGTTTTTGCATGAGTTTCAATTATCGGTGATGCTATTTCTAAGTGGTGCCACTGGCGTGCTTGTACTATTTGTAGCATCCACCGCAACTCTATCAAAAAAAAGAAAAACGGCTCTTATGATAATGGAAGCATCAGCGTCATGGCTTCTGATATTTGAGCGCCTGGCTTATTTATATAGAGGTGGGGAAGGAAATACAGCATACTATATGGTCAGAATTAGCAATTTCTTTGTTTTCTGGCTGACATTAGTACTAGCCCACAGCTTTAACCTATATTTGATGGATATGTTTAGCCAGAAAAATAAGCTGAATTTTATTCCAAAGAGTCTGCTTATATGCGAGGGATGCTTTTCATTAGGCTCAGTTCTTTTAATCATATCTCAGTTTACAGGCTGGTATTACACATTTAACGCAAATAATGAGTATCAAAGGGGTAGCTTCTTTATCCTTTGTTACGCAATGCCTATTTTAATGACTACAATTCAGTTTGTAGTCATTTTGAAGTATAGAAAATGTTTGTCAGCCATGGAATTTACCCCGGTAATGCTATTTTCTGCCATTCCATACTGCGCATCTATAGTACAAATTTTTACCTATGGTCTTTCTCTTACAAGCATTGCACTTGTAGGTATGGCGGTGCTTTTATATTTCTTTGAGATTATAAACATCAACACCTTAGAGCAGAAGAAAAGAGCTGCAGAAGCTGCAAACTCAGCCAAGAGCAGGTTTTTAACAAATATCTCACATGAGCTTAGAACACCAATCAACACCATTATGGGAATGGGAGAGATGATTGTAAGAGAGGATGCTACCCATGTTCCACATGAGTATTACAAGAACGTGACAGGCTATGCAAAGGACATTAGAACTGCATCTGATTCCCTGCTTAATTTAGTAAACGATATTTTGGATATTTCGGAGATTGAATCCGGAAAAGTATTTATTGATGAGAATCCATACGAGCTTAAGGATTTGCTTAGTGACTTAATATCTCAGACCAAGCTTTCTTGTCACGAGAAAGACATAGGTTTTGTGTATGATATAGACGAGGGATTGCCGGTTAAGTTAAATGGCGATGAGCCAAAAATCAGGCGAATTCTTCACAATATTTTGAGTAATGCAGTTAAATATACAGAATCAGGGCATGTCACCTTTAATGCGAAGGTGATGAAAAAATCATCTGATAATATAACCATACAGTACCAGATTATTGATACTGGTATCGGTATAAAGGATGAAGACATGAAAACCCTGTATTCAGCATTCCAGACGCTTGATAAGGTTGAAAATAGTACCGTTAAGGGAACTGGTCTTGGCCTGGATATTTCAAAGTTTTTCGCAGAGCTTATGGGTGGTACTATTACCTGCGAAAGTACCTTTGGCAGAGGCACAACCTTTGTGTTTACTATCACTCAAAAGATTTTGGATGATACTGTCATTGGAAAGCTAGAAGAAAAGGATGACACTGATTATAAGGGCGCCTATATACCTCGATTCATAGCACCAGATATTAGCGTTCTAGCAGTGGATGACAACCCAATGAACCTGTCCGTTATAAAGGGACTTTTGGCACCTACTAAGATGTATGTGGTTGCTGTTGAATCAGGAAAAGAGGCCTTGCACCAGATTCAGGAAAATCATTATAACCTGGTACTCTTGGATCATATGATGCCAGAGATGGACGGTTTAGAGACTCTTGAGCATATCAGAGAGATGGACAAGGAAATTCCTGTAATCGCCCTCACAGCCAACTATATATCAAATGGCGTCGAGTACTATACATCAAAGGGCTTTAATGGCTATCTGCCAAAGCCAGTGGATGGAGAGACCCTTGAAAAGGCCATCAGAGAATTTCTTCCTGATGAATATGTCATGGATGTATCTGAGGAAGATATTGAAAGGATGGAAGAGGAGGCAAGAGAGACTCCTGATGAATATGGATGGCTAAATGATGTGGAGGGTATTTCTGTTGAGGAAGGCATTAAATACAGTGGCGGCAAGGATGGATTTATCCTTTCTCTAAAGATGTTCTTAGACACCATAGAAGACAATATAAAGGTTATAAGTGATGCATATGACAGTGAAGACTACAAGCTTTATACAGTAAAGGTTCATGCATTAAAAAGCTCGGCACGAATAGTCGGTGCAGCAGAGCTTTCAGCCTTAGCAAAATCTCTTGAGGATGCAGGAAAGGCTGATGATATAGAGTTTATTAAGGCAAACAATGGCAAGCTTATTGAAATGTACAGTGCCTATAAAGAAATCCTAAGCCCATTAAAACCTAAGGAGGAAGAATCAGCTGGAGAATTGATTTCACCTGATGAGCTTAAGGATGCAATAGATGCCATGAAAGAGCTGATTACCATGATGGATTTTGATGGTATGGAAATGGTGGTAAAACAGCTTAAGGACTACAAGCTAGCAGAGGATGATGCAAAGCTACTTAAGAATATTGAAAAGGCCTTAAGGGTCTTTGATTGGGACACATTGGAAGAGTTATTGGCTGACAGATAGGAGGTCTGGCACCTATGGAACAGAATAAAATAATGATTTTAGGAGAAAAAGAATCCTTTATTATCAGGGTGCTACTAAACAAGCTTAAAGATGCTGGCATAGATGCGGCCTTTATTACGCCTGATTTAGCAAAGATTAACAGTCTCTGGGATGAGACTTTCCTTATTACGTTTTATATGGAAAAGGATGAAGATTTATCAGATGAAGTCAAAACCTTCCTGATTGATAAAATGGAGGATGATGATAAACAGCTGATTTTAATTGGTGAGCCAGTTGAAACAGAGCGCATGAAGAAAAATTTCCATTCAAACTTGATTTTCAAGACTCTGCCAAGGCCACTAGATTATGATGCATATATAAACTGCGTTAATTCATTTACAAGAAAAGTTGAATCTGGTGAGCTAAAAAGAAGCATACTTATCGTTGATGACGACCCTAACTACATGAGCCTGGTGCGAGAGTGGCTCAAGGATACTTATAAGGTGTCTATGGCAACATCGGGAATGCGTGCCATCAAATGGCTTGCTGGTAACAAGGTAGATTTAATTCTATTAGACTATGAAATGCCTATCACTGACGGACCACAGGTCTTAGAGATGCTTAGGCAGGATGATGAGACAGCGAAAATCCCTGTATTTTTCCTGACAGGTAGGGACGACAAGGAAAGCGTTGTAAAGGTCCTTGATTTAAAGCCAGAAGGCTATATTTTGAAGACTGTTACACGAGATGAGCTTATGAATAAGCTAAAGGTATTTTTCATTTCTAAAGAATCTTAGGGGCATTAAATGAGTTTTAAAAAGTTTGGGTTAGTTTTTGTACTATGGCTTTTTATGGCAAGCACTGTCATGGCCAAAGAAGAAAAGCCTAATATGGGCGGCGGCTATGCAGCCACAGGCCAGTTAGAGCAGATAGGCTACACATGGCAGCTATATGATGCAAGCAATGGACTGCCTGCATCTGAGGCGAATTTTATAGCTTGTGATAACGATGGATTTATGTGGTTTGGCTGCTATAGTGGTGTCATTAAATACGATGGCAATGACTTTAGGCGCCTGACAGGCATTTCTGCCATGACAAGTGGCAGAGCTATTTTTATTGATTCAAATGGTAATATTTGGGTAGGTACTAACGACAGTGGCGTGGTTGTCCTTACAAAAGATGGTGATGCGATTCATTTTACCCTAAAAGACGGGTTGCCTTCATCCTCAATACGTACATTTGCTGAGGATAATCAGGGCAATATTTTTGTTGGAACCGCAACAGGTATGGCATATGTTGATAGCGAAATGACTATGCATATCTTAGATGATTCACGAATCAACACACAAAGAATTCTTAGAATTACCCCTGATAAAAACGGAATTATATACGGATATACAAAGGTTGGCGATGTTTTCTCTATAAAGGATTGCAGTATTGATAAATATTATGATGCAGGAACTTTTGGAGATGACAGAATCACTCATATTTTCGCAGATCCTCTTGAGGAGGGTATGGTTAGCTACGGAACAGAATCCGGCAAATCATATTACGGACCATTTGGAGCCCGGTTTGATGAAATGTTTACTCTTTCTGTAGAGACTCTTTCTACTGTTAAATGGATAGAGTATGCCTGCGGAAGAGTGTGGATAGCTTCGGATAAACAGTTAGGCTACATCGGAGACGATTCTGCTTTTCATATTCTAGAGGGATTGCCAATAAACAGTAACATTGAAATGGTTACTAGCGATTATCAGGGCAATCTATGGGTTGCATCCTCTAGACAGGGTGTAATGAAAATTGTTGCAACCAATTTCACAAATGTAACCGGTCTAGCTGGTGTACAGGATGTAGTGGTAGGTGCCACATGCATGGTTGGCAACAAGCTTTATATAGGCACAGAATATGGCCTAAAGGTTATTCAAAATGGCAAGCTTGTAGAAGATGAACTGTGTGAGCACATAGGTACTGCCAATATTAGGTGCATATATTTAGATAGTTATAGAAATCTGTGGGTTGGAACATTTTCCAAAAACCTGGGCCTAGTTTGCAAAACAAAAGATGGTGAAATAGTTGATTTTACCAAAGAATCGGGCTTGCCAAGCAGCGAGATTCGATGCATCACAGAGATGTCTGACTATCGCCTTGTGGTGGGTACTAATAATGGTATAGCCATTTTTAAAAATGGTCAGCTTGCTGACACTATCGACACAGATAATGGCTTTAAAACCGGTGTTGTGCTAGATGTGGCAGGGGGCTTTAATGATGAGATATTAGTGGGTACTGACGGGGATGGACTATATATTATTTCAAAAGACAATACTATAGAAAAAAAGGGAATTATGGACGGCTTGGCCAGTGAAATCGTCCAACGTGTAAAACGGGATGAGCAAAGAGGTCTTTACTGGATTATTACTTCTAATGCCATAGAGTACATGAAGGACGGCAAAATTACTGGTGTAACCACATTCCCTTACAACAATAACTACGATATTTTCTCTGATTCAAATGATGGGTTATGGATTTTAGCATCAAATGGTTTGTACAACATGCCGGCAGAAGATGTGTTAAATGATGCAGTGGACGATTATCGCCTATATACCATGGCAAATGGTCTTTATAGTACTCCTGTTACCCAAGGAAAAAACTATATTGATCAAAGGGGAAATATATACATCTGCGGAATGGCAGGTGTTACAAAAGTAAATATCAATGGAACATTTGGAAGCCTTGGCTCTGTAAAGTCCGGTATTTCCTACATCAAAGGCGATGATGTAGAACTGTTTCCTAATGAAGCCGGTGTATACACCATTGGAAAAGATGTAGCCCGTATACAGATTGTCCCGGCTATACTTGACTACTCGCTGTCGAATCCATATGTACGTGTATATTTAGAAGGTAGCAAAGATTCAGGTATTTCGTGTTATAAGAGCGATTTAACCAATTTAGAATTCACAAATTTAAGATATGGAACATACAGGCTACATGTTTTGATAATGGATGACAGGGATAGAGATAATGTCTTTTCAGAAAGTATAGTAACTATCGTCAAGCAGCCTACTTTTATTGAACGAACCAGTGTAAGAGTTATTATTGTCCTGCTTGCCATGATTATAGTTGGATTTTTGGTTTCCCGTGTCATGACATGGACCATTATAAAAAGGCAGTATGATGAAATTGCAGCAGCAAAGGACGAGGCTGTCAGGGCAAACAGTGCCAAATCCCGTTTCCTTGCAAATATGTCCCACGAAATCCGCACGCCTATCAACACAATCATCGGCATGGATGAGCTGATACTTAGGGAAAATCCAGAGGGTGTACCAAAGTCATATCTTATGACTGTTGTAAACAACGCATTGGATATACACCATGCATCAGAGTCGCTTCTTGGCCTTATTAATGAGATTTTGGATATGTCAAAAATCGAATCTGGCAAGATGCATCTGGTGGAGCAGGAGTATGACCCTGTAGAAATGCTTAGAAATATCGTAGCTATGATACGTGTCAAAAGCCAGGAAAAAGGGCTGAGTTTCGACTTGGATATTGACCAAGGACTTCCAAAGCGTCTCTATGGTGATGGCGGCAAAATCAAGCAGATTATCCTGAATCTTCTTACTAACGCTGTGAAATACACTCCTGAGGGTGGTTTTGCTCTAAAGGTTACGGTGGAAGATACGGACGATGAAAATGTATATTTACGAGCTTCTGTAAAGGATACTGGCATAGGCGTAAAGGAAGAGGATTTAGACAAGCTGTTTACTGCCTATGAGAGATTGGATGAGGAACGCAACAGCGCTATCCAGGGAACAGGCCTTGGTCTCGACATTTCCCGTAGATTTAGCGAGCTTTTAGGTGGCAAGCTATGGTGCGAAAGTGAATATGGCCATGGCTCTGAATTCATATTTACCTTCCCTCAAAAGATTGTGGATTCTGAGGGCATTGGCGAGTTTAAGGAGCGTGAATTCGATAATGGAAATGGCTTCTATGCACCTCAGTTTATTGCGCCAGATGCAAAAATACTAGTGGTTGATGACACACCAATGAATCTTAATGTATTCGTTGGACTTTTAAAGCCTACGCAGATTCAGATTACCACTGCAGAAAGTGGCGCTGCTGCCATTGAGCACATGAAAAAGACTAAATTCCAGATAGTCCTCTTGGATCATCTGATGCCTGAAATGGACGGTTTAGAGACTCTTAATAAGATACGAGAATTTGACAGTCAAACACCTATCTACGCCCTTACTGCAAACAATTCACCAGATGCGGAAAACTACTATGTTTCCCGCGGATTTAATGGCTATCTGTCAAAGCCAATCGACAGTAAAAAAATGGAGCAGACCATCATGAAGCATCTAGGTGACTTGATTATCAAAAAGCCTGCAGAAGAGATGCAAATGAATGAGCCTACAGAGCTTCCTAACAACATGAAATGGCTATATGATGTGGCAGGGGTTGATGTAAAGGAAGGAATGAAAAATTGTGGTGGTGTTACAGTATTTATGGTCAGCGTCAAGAATTTCTATGACACCATAGAAGAAAGCGCGAATCTTTTACAGGATGCTTTTGATAGGAAGGATATATCACTGTTCACCACAAAGGTCCATGCTCTAAAGACTACCGCCAGAATTGTCGGTGCTATAGAACTGTCTAAAATGGCAGAGGATTTGGAAAATGCCGGCAAGAACAATGACATTGAATTTATTACCGAAAATATAGACAGATTGCTAAAAGAATATCGACTGTTTTTAGAAAAGCTAGAGCAGCTAAGAGAAGCTGAAAACACAGAGGGAAATCAGGCGGACTTGGTCGAAAAGACTGAGATGTCAGAGGAAGAAATAAATGATGCCATAGAAGCATTGAAAGAGCTGGTTTCACAGATGGAATATGATGGCTCAGAAATGATAATAAATCAGGTTCTTGATAGCAAGCTTCCTGAGACCGAGGAAAAGCGCTTTAAAGAACTGCATGCAGCCTTAAAGAAATTTGATTGGGACGCTATGGAGCAATTGCTTTAAATCTTTTACTGATAGTATAATGAGGAAAAATACTTGAAGGGGTAAAAGATGAGATATCCAAAATTTTTAGCGGAAAATGGAACAATTGGATTGGTGGCACCATCCTTTGGCTGCTCCTTTGACCCATATGTTACATGTCTTAATGAGGCAGAAAAATATTTTAAAGGAAGGGGCTACCATATTGAAGAAGGGCCTAACACTAGAAAAGGTGAAGGTATAGGAATCAGCTCCACACCAGAAAATTGTGGCAAAGAGCTTACAGATATGTATGTCAGCCCATCAAATGACATGCTCATTTCTGTAGGTGGTGGAGAGCTTATGTGCGAAACCATTGACCATGTGGATTTTAAAAAGGTAAAAGCAGCTGATCCTAAGTGGTTTATGGGCTACTCAGACAATACTAATTTTACATTTTTATTAAATACAATATGCGATGTGGCATCCATTTATGGCCCTAATATGCCGGAATTTGGAATGGAAAAGTTGCACAGCTCTTTGACTGACACAATTGATGTTTTTACGGGGAAGTTGAATCGTGTTTCAGGATACGACCTTTTTGAAATTCAATCCTTCAAGGACGAGAATCACCCAACTGTAGGCTATAATCTCACAGAGAAAAAACAGCTGAAGCTTTTTATGGGTGAAAATGAAATGAATAGATTACCGGTAGTTGAAGGACGAATCATCGGTGGCTGCCTTGACTGTCTGGCTAATTTAGTGGGCACAAAGTACGATAATGTGGCACAATTTAATGAGAAATATTCCGATGATAAAATCATCTGGTTTGTGGAAGCCTGTGAGTTAAACGTTATGTCTATTCGCAGAGCTTTATGGAACATGGATAGAGCTGGATGGTTTAAAAATGTAGCAGGATTTATCGTAGGCCGCCCTGATGTGGCCTTTGGCCAACAGATGATGGGACTTGATCAATACTCTGCTGTTACAGGTATATTAGGAAAATATAATGTGCCAATTATCATGGACGCTGACATAGGACATATTTCGCCAACACTTCCTATTATATGTGGTTCAGTAGCTTCAGTGTCCACAGATGAGGGCAATATTACTTTGAATTACAGCTTAATATAGTTATTTTTCATAATATTTTACGGTTTACGTTTCATCCAAAAGGTGCTATTATAGGAAAGATTTTTCGATTTTTTTTAGTTAAAATTTATTTTTTAGATATAGAGGAGTTATAGAATGAGAAAAACAAAGATTATTTGCACAATTGGTCCTGCTTCCATGAACGAGGAAACTCTTACAGCCATGGCAAAAGCAGGTATGAACGTTGCCAGAATGAACTTCTCTCATGGTGATCATGAGGAGCAGGGCATGAAGATGGATTTAGTAAAGAAGGTTCGCAAGAAGCTTAACATGCCAATCGCTATCTTACTTGATACAAAGGGTCCAGAGTACCGTATTAAAACATTTAAGGATGGTTCAGTTACTGTTTCTGAGGGTGATACATTCATCTTCACTACAGATGACGTAGAGGGTGATCAGACACGTGTTTCTGTTACTCACAAGAACCTTCACAAGGATCTTAACGTAGGTGATGTACTTTCAGTTTGCAATGGTATCGTATTCTTCGAAGTTACAGAAATCAAGGGACACGATGTTATTACAAAGTGTACAGCTGGCGGTACAATGAGCAACAAGAAGTCAATGAGCTTCCCTAACAAGGTTATGTCAGGTCCTTACCTTTCAGAGCAGGACAAGAAGGACATCCTTTTCGGTATCGAAAACGACATCGACTTCGTAGCTGCATCATTCGTTTCTACAAAGAGCGATATGGTTGAGCTTAGAACATTCCTTGATGAGAATGGTGGTAAGGATATCGAGGTTATCGCTAAGATTGAGAACCAGCCAGGTGTTGATAACGTTGAAGAAATTCTTGAAATCGCTAACGGTATCATGGTTGCTCGTGGTGACCTTGGTGTTGAAATCCCATTTGTACAGCTTCCAGCAGTTCAGAAGCAGCTTATCTCTAAGGCTCGTGAGCTTGGTAAGAGAGTTGTTACTGCTACAGAGATGCTTGAGTCTATGATTACAAATCCACGTCCAACACGTGCTGAAATCTCTGACGTTGCTAACGCTGTATACGACGGAACATCTGCAATCATGCTTTCAGGTGAGTCTGCTCAGGGTAAGTTCCCAGTACAGGCTGTTGCTACAATGGCAGAAATCGCTGAGACTACAGAGAACGACATCAACTACAACGGTCGTTTCCACAAGGACGAAATCGCAATCGCTTCTATCGCAGATGCTGTTTGCCACTCTACATGTTCAATGGCTATCGACGTTGAGGCAAAGGCTATCGTTGCTTGCACAATGTCTGGTTACACAGCAAAGCGTGTTAGCCGTTTCCGTTGCCCAGTAGATGTTATCGCTATGACAACAGACAAAAAGGTTTGGAGAAAACTTGCACTTAGCTGGGGCGTTACACCAGTTCTTGTTGATAGATTCACTTCACTTGATGTTATGTTCTATCATGCTGTTGGCCGTGCAAAGCAGATGCTTAATCTTAAGAGCGGTGAGCGTGTTGTTCTTACAGGTGGTCCAATTGACGGTAATGTAGGAAATACAAACACTATTAAGGTTGAGACAATCGCTTAGTGTAATGTTTTCAGAACTATTCAATAGTTCACAGACAATTCACACTTTTTACACGACTTTTACAATGAAATCAGTTAATATATAATCATCTCGAGAGAGATACAATTTTTTCATAACATTATTCTCCCTTTTAAAAGAGACGCTCCGCTGGCGTCTCTTTTATTTTTTGGCATGATTTAGAGAAAATGTGACAAAACTGTGAATTAACCCAAAAACTTTGTCAAAAATAACTACATCATTGCGCTATATAATATTGAACACAACTAGAACGGGCACAAAGTAATTTTAGAAAGGCAAAGTTAATGTAATGAGTAAGAAAGGGAAAAACAGAAAGACATCACTTAGACGGGCATTAATTGGTATCAATCTTCTAGGGCTAGTTCTTGTTTCAGCAATAATAGCATTGTTCAGTGGAATTAGTTTAAAGAAGGGAATGGAAGACCAGGTTGAAGACGGTATCCTGGCAGCTAGCATCACCTATGGACAGGTTCTTAAGTATGCTAACTATGTAGGTACAGAAAATCAGTACCTAGAGGTAAACCTTAAACAGCAGACAGGATATGATTATTCATATTTTGTAAACTCAACAATGAAACGTACTAGTATTGATGGCATAACAGAAATACCTGTTAGCGATAAGGTTATTGAAGCTGTTGTAACAAATGGTGAAAGCTATCAGGCTAGTAATGTAGACATCAATGGAGAAAAGTATTACGTATCTTATCAGCCTCTTACATATGAGGGTGAAGTATACGGAATGGGGCTTGTTTCAAAGAAGCAGTCAGATATCCAGTCATTTATCATGACTAGAATCTACACTATAGGCTTTGTTGCTATTGGCGTAATGGCCGTTGCAATAGTTCTTTCTATTATGTACTACATGCAGATCGTTAACGCATTAAAGAAGAGCGTAGTTGCAGTAAACCAGCTGGCAGAGGGTGACCTTTCTGTCCAGGTTGATGAAAAGGTTTTAAAACGTACAGACGAGCTTGGGGATATTTCAAACTCTATTGTTGCTATGGCATCAAAGCTTCAGGCAGTTATTTCAAAGGCTATGGATTCTTCAGCTCAGCTTAAGGACTCATCAGAGTATCTTTCAACATCAGCAGCAGATTTCTCGCTTACAGCGGACAATGTTGCAACAGCAGTAGATCACGTTGCTTATGGCGCATCTAACCAGGCAGAATCATTACAGGATGCAGTAGAAAACGTTGGAAAGATTAATGATGCAATTGAGCTCATTAATAGTAATACAAACAGAATGACAAATCTTGCAGATACTATGAATGATAATTCACGTATCAGCAATGCAGCTCTTAAAGAACTAAAGACTTCTGCAGAGCAAACTAACGAAGCAATCGACGGAATCGTTGAGCTTATTGGTAACACTAATAATGCAGTTAGCACAATAAGTGATGCGGTAAAAATCATTGATGACATCGCAACACAGACAAATCTTCTTTCACTTAATGCCAGCATAGAGGCTGCTAGAGCAGGAGATGCTGGACGTGGATTTGCAGTTGTTGCCAGTGAAATCAGAAGCCTTGCAGAACAGTCAGCAGACGCTGCAAAGAACATTCAGGAAGCAATGTTTGGCCTTACAGAAGACTCTAACAAAACTATGAAGGAAACTGTTGTAGTTAATGAAAAGGTCAATGCGCAAAAAGAGACAATCGATAAAACTATCGGTCTTGTAAACACACTTATTGATAACATTCAGGAATCTGTATTCATCACTAAGGAAATTGCCGATAGCGCTTCTAAGTCAGATGAAGCATCAAAGGTATTCGCAGAAACAATCAGTTCACTTTCTGCTATATCACAGGAAAATGCAGCAAGCTCAGAAGAAACCAGAGCTTCAATGACAGAACTTTCAGAGACAATCAACCACCTTTCAGAGCGAGCTAGCACTCTTACTGACATAGCTCAAATCCTCGAAGGTGAAATGTCTTACTTCAGTACAAATGAAAATGATGTTGAAGTTGAAGAGCTAGTGAATGAAGACACTATTATAGAAGATACTATTTCTGAAGAAGTAGAAGAAATTCAGGTGTCATAGAAAATAAAGAAGGGAGCCCTCCGAAGAGGGCTCCCAATTTATTTACTGGAGAATGCTAAAAAAGCGCCCATAAAGGGCGCTAAATAACTTAATTTAGTAAATGTTAATCATCAGAAAGCTCATCAGAAGAAAGCTCAAGTACTGTACGCTTACGAGCCATCTCATCAGACTCAAGGTACTCATCGTAAGTTGTCATCTTGTCGATCATCTGTCCGTTTGGAAGGATTTCGATGATACGGTTTGCTGTTGTCTGTACGATTTCGTGGTCACGAGAAGAGAAGAGGATAACACCTGAGAACTTCTGAAGACCAGTGTTAAGTGCTGTGATACTTTCCATATCTAAGTGGTCAGTAGGCTCATCTAACATGAGAACGTTGCTGTTTTCAATCATCATACGTGAAAGAAGAACACGAACCTTTTCACCACCTGATAATACCTTCATTTTCTTTGCACCGTCATCGCCAGCGAAAAGCATACGGCCAAGGAAACCACGTACATAAGTAGCATCTTTAATCTCAGAGAACTGAGTAAGCCAATCTACAATAAGAAGGTCTGTGCTAAAGATTTCTGTATTATCCTTAGGGAAGTATGACTGGCTAGTTGTAACACCCCATTTGTAGCTTCCCTCGTCTGGCTCCATCTCTCCTGCGAGAATCTGGAAGAGAACTGTCTTAGCCTTTTCGTTAGAACCAACGAAAGCAATCTTGTCCTCGCGACCAACGTTAAATGAAAGATGATCAAGAATAACTTCACCATCGATTGTCTTTGTAAGGTTTTCTACTGAAAGAACCTCGTTTCCGATTTCACGAGCTGGTCTGAAATCAATGTATGGGTACTTACGGCTAGATGGACGGATGTCATCAAGCTGAATCTTCTCTAATGCACGCTTACGAGATGTAGCCTGCTTTGACTTAGAAGCGTTAGCAGAGAATCGCTGAATGAATTCCTGTAATTCCTTAATCTGCTCTTCCTTTTTCTTGTTAGCTTCCTTACGCTGCTGAATAATAAGCTGTGATGACTGATACCAGAAATCGTAGTTACCAGCGTAGAGCTGAATCTTGCCATAATCGATATCTGCTGTATGTGTACATACCTTATTAAGGAAGTATCTGTCGTGGGAAACCACGATAACTGTATTTTCAAAGTTGATAAGGAATTCTTCGAGCCAAGCAATAGCATCTAAATCAAGGTGGTTAGTAGGCTCGTCGAGAAGGAGTACATCTGGAGAGCCGAAAAGTGCACGTGCAAGAAGGATTTTAACCTTTAATGCACCTGGAAGGTCAGCCATAAGAGTGTAGTGGAACTCTGTATCAACTCCAAGACCGTTAAGGAGTGTAGCTGCATCTGCCTCTGCATTCCAGCCATCCATCTCAGCGAACTCTGTCTCAAGCTCTGCTGCGCGGATACCATCCTCGTCAGAGAAGTCTTCCTTCATATAAATAGCGTCCTTTTCCTTCATGATGTCGTAAAGACGCTGGTTACCCATGATAACAGTATCAAGAGCTGTGAACGCATCGTACTTGAAGTGATCCTGCTCTAAGAACGAAAGTCTGTTGCCTGGGCTCATTGTAATTTCACCGCTGGTAGGCTCTAACTGGCCAGATAAAATCTTAAGGAAAGTAGATTTACCTGCACCGTTGGCACCGATGATACCGTAGCAGTTACCCTCGGTAAATTTGATATTAACCTCTTCGAAAAGGGCCTTCTTGCCAAAACGAAGAGTAACGTTATTTGCTTGAATCATATAATTTCCTTTCTATATACAAAAAAACAAGTTGGAAAACTAGGCATGCCAAAGTAAGTCCAACTTAAAATTCAAAAACCGGTGTTATGATACCAAAAAATAGCGGATTTGTACAGATGGAACATATTTTTAAGACGTGGGTATATATATGGACACACTTGTGCGATAATATTATTATTGCATTAAGCGAAAAATTACAACTAATTGATTCTTGGACGCATTGATGCTATCATAATTATAAGAAACGAGGTATTTTCATGTTTCAAATTGACTTTTATCGCACTGCACGAGGGACATGCGATATAGAGGAGTTTTTGGAGGACCTAGAAAGAAGAGCTGATAAAAATAAAGATGCAAGAATCCAATATAAACAGGCAGTACAGTATATTCAGTTCTTAGAAGATTACGGAACTCAGCTGGGGGATAATGTTACTAAACATCTAGAAGAAGATATTTGGGAATTACGTCCAGGGAATAATCGAGTATTGTTCTTTTTTTTCAAAGACAATACTTTTGTATTATTGCATCATTTTAGAAAAAAGACACAAAAAACACCGCGTCGTGAGATAGAAAGAGCAAAAGTAGAACGAGATGATTGGATTTCAAGAAAGGGGTAATCAGAATGAGTGATTGGACTAATTACAAAAAGAAAGTTAGACAAACAAATACAAAACTGAGCAGGGATATTGATGAGGCAGAAGAAATATCCGCTATTGTAGGTGCAATGATTCAGCAGAGGCATAATCTTCATTTGTCACAGAGGGAGTTGGCTTCATTATGCGGTATACCTCATTCATCTGTGGCAAGAATAGAATCAGGAGTGAGCATCCCCAATTTAGCAACCATGCTCAAGATATTTAAGCAGTTAGAATTATCATTTACTGTTCAGCCAGTTAGAAAATAAATAATAAATAAAGCTGTGGCATAAGACTTATATGATTACAAGTTTTTAAAAAAGATAATACTCAAAACTTGCAATTTATAAGGATGGCTGGGGAATTTCGCGTTGAAACAGCATTATAAAAGTGCCTAAGAAGTGAGTTGATACGCTATACTCCAATATGTGTGGCCTAGTTACGCCACACCTAATTTGAAAATGCAAGTTTACGTGCTTTTATTTCCTAGAAACTTGCATTTTTACTTTTCTCAACTCAAAACTAACCTTTCCACCTAATTCGCTTTGCCTTTTCGGGCTTCCCATTGCTTTTTCTTCCGTTAAATTATATAATATTCAATAAAAATTTTCGGGAAGGTGGTGATATCATGGCAGACAATAATCGTAGCAACTTAGAGCAGCTGGAAAGCCAGGTTGCTTTTGAAAACCATGGTGTCATATCCACATCTGATTTCGTAGACCCTGACGTCCTTTATAAGGAGCTTATTGACAGGGTTAGAAAATACCATCCTAACGACGACATTTCTATGATTGAAAGAGGTTACAAGCTTGCCAGTGCTGCCCATGAAGGACAGGTGCGAAAGAGCGGAGAGCCTTACATCATTCACCCACTTTGTGTGGCTATTATCCTTGCTGATTTGGAACTTGATAAGGAAACTATCGTGGCTGGTCTTCTACACGACGTAGTGGAAGATACCATCTATACTAAGGAAGAGATAGCAGAGCAGTTCTCAGACGAAGTGGCAGAGTTAGTAGATGGCGTCACCAAATTAGGTCAGTTAAATTACGATGCGGACAAGGTAGAAATCCAGGCGGAAAACCTTCGTAAGATGTTCCTTGCCATGGCAAAGGATATCCGTGTCATCCTTATAAAGCTTGCAGATAGACTGCATAACATGCGTACTCTAAAGTACATGCGTCCTGAAAAGCAAAAGGAAAAGGCAAAGGAGACTATGGAAATCTATGCTCCTTTGGCACAGCGTCTTGGTATCAGCAAGGTAAAAATAGAGCTTGATGACCTTTCACTTAAGTACCTTGAGCCAGATGCTTACTATGATTTAGTTGAAAAAATCGCCCTCAGAAAGAGCCAGCGTACCGAGTACATTGAGTCTTTAGTAGAGGACGTTAGAAAACATATTGAGGATGCTGAAATCGATGCAGAGGTTTATGGCCGCGCAAAGCATTTCTTTAGCATCTATAAAAAGATGGTTAATCAGAACAAGACCATCGACCAGATTTACGATTTATTTGCAGTCCGCATTATTGTGGACTCTATCAAGGACTGTTACGCTGCACTTGGCGTTATCCATGAAATGTACACCCCTATTCCGGGCCGTTTCAAGGACTACATCGCTATGCCAAAGCCAAACATGTATCAGTCACTGCATACTACAGTTATTGGACCAAACGGTGCACCATTTGAGATTCAGATTCGTACTTACGAAATGCACCGCACCAGTGAATACGGTATCGCTGCTCACTGGAAGTACAAGGAGAGCGGTGAAGGCTCTACTGTTATGGGCGAGGAGGAAAAGCTTTCTTGGCTTCGTGAAATCCTTGAGTGGCAGAAGGAAATCTCTGATAATAAGGAATTCTCTTCATTATTAAAATCAGACCTTAACCTTTTCTCTGATACTGTATTTTGTTTCACCCCATCTGGAGATGTTAAGAACCTTCCAAATGGTTCTACACCTATAGATTTTGCCTACGCTATTCATTCTGCAGTAGGTAACAGAATGATTGGTGCAAAGGTCAATGGCAAGCTTGTGCCTATCGACTACGTGATTCAAAATGGTGACAGAATCGAAATTGTCACATCACAGAACACAAACGGACCTAGCCGTGATTGGTTAAACATCGTAAAGTCATCACAGGCTAAGAACAAGATTAATCAGTGGTTCAGAAGTCAGTCCAAGGACGAAAACATCGCCAAGGGCAAGGAACTGCTCATTAGCTCAGCAAAGCAAAAGGGCGTAGATTTAGGCGAGGTTAACAAGCCTAAGTATCAGGAGCTTATTAAGAATAAATATGGCTTCCACAGCTGGGAGGATTGCCTTGCAGCAGTAGGACAGGGAGCCATCAAAGAAGGCGCTGTTATTAATAGAATGTATTCTGCATGGCAGAAGGATCATCCTATTAAAATCAGTGATGAGGACGTACTGGCAGAGCATTCTGGCGGTGCAGACAAAATCAAGCCTAAGTCTAAAAATGGTATTACAGTTAGCGGCCTTTATGACGTATCAGTTCGATTCTCAAAGTGTTGTAACCCAGTGCCTGGAGATGAAATCGTTGGCTTTGTTACTAGAGGACGTGGCGTTTCCATCCACCGTACCGACTGTATCAACATGATCAATCTTCCAGACTTCGAAAAGGAACGCCTTATCGAGGCTGAATGGGCTGCAGATACAATCGAGGACGGCAAAAAGGGTGGTGTTTACCTTACAGAAATCAATATCTATGGTAACAACCGTACTGGACTTCTTGTTGATATCACTCGTATCTTTACAGAACGAGAAATCGATATTGATTCCATCCACTCAAAGACCAGCAAGCAGGGCATTGCTACCATCACTATAAAGTTCGGCACACAGAGCCGCGAGCAGCTTAGAACACTTGTTGAAAAAATTAAACAGGTGGAATCTATTATCGACGTTGAAAGACCTAGAGGATAATGAAAGTAGGAAAAGTATTACTTCCAGCAGCAATGGAAAATTGCTATCTGGCTATAAATGAACAAACAAATGAATCCATCATTATAGATCCAGGCTCTGCTTTTGAACGCATTAAATCTGCGGTAGAGCAGTCTGGTACCACTCCTGTTGCCATTCTTTTGACCCATGGTCATTTCGATCATGCTGGGGAGGCTGCTTCCACAGCCAAGGAATACGGCATCAAGGTTTATGCATCAGCCTCTCAGGAAAAAGAGCTTAAGGACCCTAACATCAATCTTTCTGGAGATATGTTTGGTAGTACTGAAACCTATAGCGCAGATGTATTTCTTCAGGATGAAGAGGAGCTTGATTTGGCAGGTCTTCATGTTAAGTGCCTTTACACACCAGGTCATACACCAGGTGGATGCTGCTTTTATTTCCCAAATGAGGAGATAGTTTTTACAGGAGACACTCTTTTTAGTGGTTCCGTTGGCAGAACAGATTTCCCAGGAGGTTCCATGAGCCAGCTGGTAAACTCTATCAAAACAAAGCTTATGATACTTTCTGACGATACCATCTGCTACCCAGGCCACAACGAGCCTACCACTATTGGTACAGAAAGGATGTACAATCCATATCTATGATATATATACAGTTAAATGAAGATAATTTTGAATATGATATTTATTCACTAGTTAAAGCCTTTTATCCTAAGGAAGAGGTCAAGATTTCTACAGAACCAGTACCAAAGGATGCAGGGCTTCTTTTTTCGATGCAGGTGAACTATTCAGACAATGTACTGACTTTAGATGGTAAGGAAATCGAAATAGATTATTCCAATCGCCCAGACACTAAAAATCGATTGAAGATAGCTATTTACGAAAGCCTTCATGCCCGCAGTGGTAAGGATTTGCCATGGGGTACACTTACTGGCATTCGTCCTACCAAAATCAGCCTTGGCATGATAGAAGATGGGGCCAGTGACGACGAAATCAGACAGTACATGCATGACACCTATCTTACCTCTGATGAAAAGATAGACCTGAGCCTTCAGGTGTCTCACATGGAGCACAAGCTACTTTCAAAGATAGATTATGATAATGGCTATTCTGTTTACATCGGCATTCCATTTTGCCCAAGTACTTGCCTTTATTGTTCATTCACTTCTTACCCAATTGGTCTTTGGAAGAAGAAATTGGACGATTATATAGATGCACTTGAAAAGGAGATGGCCTTTACAGCAGAAGCCTGCAAGGACAAGAGTCTCACAACTATTTATATTGGCGGTGGCACTCCTACATCCCTTGATGAGGAGCATTTGGAGAGACTTTTGAGCCTGGTTGATAGATATTTCAACACCAAGGATTTGCTGGAATATACCATCGAGGCAGGTCGTCCAGATTCCATCACATACGAAAAGCTTCAGGTGATGAAAAACCATCCGGTCAGCAGAATCTCTATTAATCCACAGACTATGAATCAAAAGACTTTGGATCTGATAGGTCGCTTCCACAAGGTGGAGGATATTTACCGTGTGTTTGGCTGGGCTAGAGAGCTTGGCTTTACAAATATTAATATGGACCTTATCCTGGGCCTCCCAGGAGAGACTATCGAGGATGTAGCCTACACACTTTCAGAGGTGAAAAAGTTATCCCCTGACAACTTAACAGTTCATTCTCTGGCATTAAAGCATTCGGCTAGATTAAACTACGACCATGAGGCTTACGAGGACTATCTTATTGAAAATTCGCAAAAACACATGGATATCTGCCTTGAAGCAGCCCGCCAGATGAACATGGCACCATATTATCTGTATCGCCAGAAAAACATGGCAGCAAATCTTGAAAACATTGGGTACTCAACCCCAGGTAACGAGGGCCTTTATAATATCTTGATAATGGAAGAGAAACAAACTATAATGGCTCTTGGCTGCGGCACTGCATGCAAGTTTGTTGCGGACCATGGTGCTACAGTCACTAGATGTGAAAATGTCAAGGATGTCCAGCTTTATATGGACCGAATTGATGAGATGATAGAACGTAAACGAGAAAGACTTAGAGAGGATTTAAAATGGCTTTAAACAAGAAACCAGTTAACGGAATGAAAGATATCCTTCCATACGAAATGGAAGTGCGCGATTATGTAACTTCTATTATTAAGGATACATATCGTAAATTCGGATTTACTCCAATCGAGACACCAGCAATGGAGTCTATTGGCAACCTTTCAAACAAGCAGGGTGGCGAAAATGAAAAGCTTATCTTCAAAGTAATGAAGCGTGGAGAAAAGCTTAACATTCCAGAGGCTACTACAGAGGATGATGTAGTAGATTTTGGTATGAGATACGACCTTACAGTTCCACTTTGCCGTTTCTATTCAAATCACGCTAACGAGCTTACATCACCATTTAAGGCACTTCAGATTGGTTCTGTTTGGAGAGCGGACAGACCTCAGCGCGGTCGTTATCGTCAGTTCACTCAGTGTGATATCGATATTTTAGGCGAGCCATCAAACCTTGCAGAGATAGAGCTTATCCTTGCTACAACTACAACTCTTGGCCGCATCGGTTTTAAGAATTTTGAGATTCGTATTAACGAGCGTCGTATCCTTAAGGCCATGGCAGCATATGCTGGCTTTGCAGAGGAAGATTACGACTCAATCTTCATCACACTTGATAAGATGGACAAGATTGGTCTTGATGGAGTTTCAGCAGAACTTTTAGAGGCTGGTTACTCAAAAGAGTCTATCGATAAATATGTAGAGCTTTTTGCACTTCTTGATGGAGTAAAGGATGTTGCAGCAGGTATGGATGTGCTCCTTGAAAAGCTTGGAGAGTTCCTTGATGCAGAGGTAGCAGACTGGATGCGTGAAATCGCTACAGCTGTTAACGCTACAAAGGAAGCTCAGTTTGAATTAGTCTTTGATCCTACACTTGTACGTGGCATGAGCTATTACACAGGTACAATCTTCGAAATCGCCATCCCAGAGTTTGGTGGAAGCTGCGGCGGCGGTGGCCGTTACGACAAGATGATTGGAAACTTCACAGGCCAGAACACACCAGCTTGTGGTTTCTCAATCGGCTTTGAGCGTATCATTCTTCTTCTTATGGAGCAGGGCTTCAAGGTGCCAGGCGCTAGCAAAAAGGTAGCTTACCTTGTAGAAAAAGGTTGTCCAGCTGATAAGCTTGCAGAGGTTATGGCTCAGGCTAAGGCAGCTCGAGCAGATGGCCAGACAGTTCTTGTGGTAAGAATGAACAAAAATAAAAAGTTCCAGAAGGAACAGCTCACAAACGAAGGATACGAAGAATTCGTAGAGTTCTTTAATAGATAAAAAATGCCTCCCGATTTTTCGGGAGGCATTTTTTATCTGGCTCTAATATCTAATATTTCTCCAATATACATGGTGTGGAAATCATCCATGTGTCTTGCGCTGTACTGTTCCTCTAGAATCTTTGGATCTAGGATGGTGTTTTCGGTCATCGGCACTGCGGCAATCTTGCGGCATAGTATGATGAAGTTGGCACCGTCGATGTATGGGCAGTTCATAGCGTGTTCTACTTCTACCTTACACATGCCAAGCTTGTCTTCAGTACGGCCTGTGAGCTGGTCAAGAACCTTCATAAGCTGAACATTGCTTTTGTCAGTCATATCAAAGAAGCATGCGCTGAAGTACTCACTTTCATCCAAAAGCTCCTTGGTGTATCTGGTGTTTCTCAAGAACCCGAAGATTACGTTTTTGCCCCAAATGTGGCCAACCCCTCCATTGTGGGAAGAGGCTGCATTTACTTTACCGTTGGCTTCCGATACGATTGCGATTCCTTCGTCGGCCACTTTTTTGATAGGATTCCACTCTAACATGTCTAGTGGATAAGGTTGAAATGTATGCATATTTTTCTCCTTTTATAGGTTGTGATTTTGAATAAACTTCAAGTATTCATGTTCAGGTAATGGCCTAGCAAAATAGTAACCCTGAATATAATCTACGCCCAATTCCTTCATGGCATTTAGCTGTTCTTCAGTTTCAATACCTTCAGCTGTTATATCAATGCCCATTGAATGTGCCATTTCAATAACAGTCTTTACAATGGCCTGGGCCTTAGGGTTCTTAAAATATTCATCGGTCAGATGCTTGTCTAGCTTTACGATATTGACCGGCATATCCACAATGTAATTTAGATTAGAAGTTCCTGCACCAAAGTCGTCTAGAGAGAATGTAACACCATGCTCCTCAAGACGCTTCATATTGTCGTACAGATTTTCAGTGCTTGTGATTGAGCTGGTTTCAGTAATTTCCATATTTATTTGGGTAGGAGCGATTGAATGTTTTTCCAATAGATTTAAAAATCTGTTGACAAAAACCTCGCTCTCACCTTGCTTTACAGATACATTCAGCTCTACACGCTCAACTCCAAGCTTATCCAATTTGTAGGACTTCATAAATGAAAGGGCGTTGTTGAAGATGCTGTCGGACAAAGGAATGATTCGTCCTGTTTCCTCAAAAATAGGAATAAATACATCAGGGAAAATCAATGTGCCATCTGCTAAACGTACGCGGACTAAAGCCTCAGCACTAGAGAATTTTCCTGTGGCGATGCAGTAGATAG
>JAEEGF011070040.1_pt1 | contig 44990 bp, 47 predicted proteins | sample 9134171 | NCBI WGS metagenome assembly JAEEGF01 (sample SAMN16246542, study PRJNA631951) | gut metagenome | biome: gut microbiome; feature: rumen; material: AP-attached | host: Bos | place: Iran: Karaj | collected 2018-10 | reverse complement strand
TACGTCGTTGTCGAAATAGGCGAACTCCAGATGTTTGCACAGCACGAGAACGACAAGCACACACCTTCTTCGATGGTTCAGAAAGCCCTCGACTGGATATGTCAGCAGGCAGCCGATTCTACATCATACTACTACAAGCGCATCGATACAGAGAAGATTGCAGCTGCAGGTCATTCGTGCGGCGGTGCTCAGGTACTTGCCAACGCAGCCGACAAACGTTTGAAGACATACCTCATCCTCAATGCCGGTATGGGTAAGATGGAAATGGCAGGCGCGAGTGCCAAATCACTCAAAAATCTTCATGCCCCAATCCTCTACCTCGTTGGTGGTACTTCCGACGTAGCTTGGCAGAACGCGCAAATCGACTACAAGTCCATCAAGAAAGTGCCTGTAGTCCTTGCCGACAATACCAAGAGCGGACACGGAGGCACCTACGAACAACCTAACGGCGGAGCCAACTCACGTATGGTTCGCAGTTGGCTCGACTGGCAGTTGAAGGGTAACAAAGACTACGACCGTCTCTTCCTTCAGGGCGACCTCACTGGCTACGACTCCTGGACTATCGAAAAGAAAAACTGGTAGGACGAAAACGATAACGATAACGAAAACTCTTTAACCGTTAACCTTTAACCGTTAACCTTTAACCTTTAACCGTTACTCCATGTCTCATCTCAAACAACTTATATTCTGTGCCCTTGCAGTCGTCAGTTCGGCTGTCTGGGCACAGACTCCCAAAACCGACACCTCATTCGTGAAAGGAGCCGATGTAGGCTTCCTGCTTGGTCAGGAACGTCGTGGGGTTAAGTTTCACGATCGCAACGGACACGAACGTGAATGTCTCGAAATGTTGAAAAACGACTATCAGATTAGTGCTATCCGTATGCGAGTATGGGTGAATCCGCGGGGAGGGTCGTGCGACAAAAACGAACTACTCACCATCGCGAAACGTGCCCAGGCACTTGGTATGGACTTCATGGTCGATTTCCATTATAGCGACTCGTGGGCAGACCCTGGCAAACAGCCTATTCCCAAGGCTTGGTTAGGACACACATACGAAGAGATGTTGCAGGATGTGCGCAATCATACCATTGAAGTACTTACTCACCTGAAGAACAACGGAATCACTCCCCATTGGGTACAGGTAGGCAACGAAACTACCAATGGCCTCTTGTGGAGCGTGAAGACCGATGAACGCGGATGGGAAGTGAAGGATGCCGACGGAAAGACTACTATCACCCATTCCATGGGACATATCAAGACTCAGCCGCAGCAATATGCCGGATTCATCCGTAGTGGCTACGAAGCCGTGAAGGAAGTATTCCCCGATGCTATCGTCATCGTCCATCTTGACAGGGGACACCGTCAGAGCATCTACGACCACAACCTCGACACCCTCTTGAAATATGGAGGAAAATTCGATATGATTGGCATGTCGCTCTATCCTTATTGGGCTATGGAGGGACATCCCGAACTCAGTGCCGACAGCATCATCACTGATTGCATAGCTAACATACGTCATGTCAGCCAGAAATATGGTTGCGATGTGATGATAGTCGAAACTGGTTACGAAGTGGATGAAAAGCATCCTGAAGTGATGGAAGAGGGTAGGCGTCAGCTTTCGCGTGTCATTCGTGAAGCACGCACCCAGACCGATGGTCATTGCCGTGGAGTCTTCTATTGGGAACCCCAGTGCCTGCCCGGTGGCTACAAACTCGGCGCTTTCGACAGCAACGCTGCCCCCACCGCCATCATGGATGCCTTCAAAGAATAATTTTCAGTTCTTGTTTTCTTAAAAATCTTGTAGGGTAAATTGCAGAAAAATATTTTTTTGTAACTTTGTGGCACTTATGCCAAAACAGTGTAATTCTGAATACATTACTTTTCTATATATTATTTATCAACCAAAACAACTACTATGAAAAAGTTTTTCTTTAATGTGCTCCCCGTATTATTTGTGGCAGCATTAAGTGTGGGATTTGCTTCGTGCGGTAATGATGACGAAAAAGCGAATCCCGGTGACGGAACTCAAGGAACTGCAACCAACAGCATCATTGGCACTTGGCGCAAGTACCACACTGACAGTACAGGTGCGACTACCGAGCAGTTGGGAAGTGTGCTCTGGGTATTCAATGCCGACGGTACGATGCAGGAGCATGACATTGATGCCGAAGGGCATATTATTGAGAACCACACGGAAACGTTCAAGTACAGGACGGAAAACGCCCACCTTTACACTCAGAAGCAGAAGGAAGGCAGGGAGTATGACTGGAAGGACGAAGGCGAATACTCCATTTCAAACAATATTCTTGAGGTGAAAAAATCCTCTGGAAAGACAAATCGCTATAAGAGAGTCTGATAAAAAACTTTCGAGTCGCAACATGGCTGGCGAAAAGAAAGAGGAAAATCAATTTTCCAACCGCTAACTGTAAACCGTAAACTGTAAACGGTAAACTAATTTTCAACTTTCAACTTTCCAACCTTTACGTCTCTGCTGTTCGGACCAATCATGATTTCGAACTCGCCAGGTTCAAGAACATAGTTTAGGTTGTAATCATAAAACTTCAGTTTGTCAGCCGTAATGTGGAACTCCACATTGCGGCTTTCTCCTGCCTTCAGAGTGACGCGCTGGAAGTCTTTCAGCTCCTTTACGGGGCGACTTATACTTGCGATGAGATCGTGTATATATAGCTGCACAACCTCGGTGGATTCGCGATTTCCTGTATTCGTCAAAGTTATGCTCGCTGTGATGCTGCCGTCACTCTTCATCGTCGTGTTGCTCAGTTTTAGGTCTCCATAACTGAATGAACTATATGTGAGTCCGTAGCCGAAGGGGTAGAGTGGTCCCTGCACAGCATCCAGATAATTGGGACTCCACACCCTGTAATCCTTGGTTCCATCGGCAACTGGACGTCCCGTTGGCAGGTGATTATAGTATAGTGGTTCCTGTCCTGTAGCACGAGGCATCGACACAGTCAGTCTGCCCGAAGGCGACACCTTTCCGAAGAGCACATCGCACAGAGCATCGGCACACTCGCTGCCGTACCATACATTCATGATAGCATCCAGATGTTCGCTTTCCCACGTGAGTACCGTTCCTCGTCCTGCAAAATTCAACAGCACGATTGGTTTGCCTGTCTGCTTGAGAGCTTCGAGCAACCTGCGCTGAGGCTGGTACAACTCCAGATTTGTGCGACTTGTTCCCTCGCCGTTCATCCATGCACATTCACCCATCGCACAAACCACTACGTCAGACCTCCCTGCTATGTCCAGAGCCTCCTTCATCGCCTTGTCGCAGTCCACAAACGGAATCGGTTCGCAGTTATGTCCCTTTGCCACAGCCTGCTGAGTGTGCGGATTATCTATGAGATTACATCCCTGAGTGCAGAGCAGAGTCGCCTTACCCTTCAGGGCATTCTGGAAACCTTCGCGCAGGGTAGTATATTTCGTTGCATCCTGGGGCATCGACCACGAACCCGTTATGTCAGTTCTAGTATCAATCATCGGACCAATCAGTGCTATTGTTCCTTTCATCTCCAACGGTAGGATAGGGTGGTCGCTTGTGCCGTTTTTCAACAACACAAAACTCTCTGCTGTGATGCGTCGGGCTGTTTCGCGGTGCTCCTTGCAGTAAGTCACGCGGTTTGCCTCCTTCTTGCTACCGAAGCGGTAAGGGTCTTTGAACAGTCCCAGTCGGTACTTCGCCTCCAACACCCTCCGGCAGGCGCGGTCTATATCCTCCATAGTTACCTTGCTTTCGTCGAGCGACTGCTTCAAAGTGCCGATGAAACCGTTAGCACACATATCCATGTCCGTACCTGCGAGCAGAGCCCTTGCCGCATTATCCTTCAGCGTACCCAGTCCGTGACTCGTCATCTCGGCAATAGAAGCATAGTCAGTCACTATCATACCCCTGAATCCCCATTGCTTGCGCAATACATCGGTCAGCAACCACTTGTTCGCCGTAGCAGGAATACCGTCAACGATATTGAACGACGACATCACACTACCAGCTCCAGCCTCCACAGCCGCCTTGTATGGTGGAAAATACTGATTATACATGCGCAGATGACTCATATCGGCTGTATTATAGTCGAGTCCTGCCTCTGCTGCTCCGTATAGCGCAAAATGCTTCACACAAGCCATGATGCCTGTGTCGCCCTTGCCGTTAGGGTCGAACAGATCACCCTGATACCCCTTCACCATTGCCTCAGCCACCCGACTGCCCAGATATGGGTCTTCGCCAGCACCCTCAGCCATTCGGCCCCAGCGCGAATCGAGAGCAATGTCCACCATCGGACTGAACGTCCATGCCACACCGTTTGCCCTTGCCTCCGCAGCTGCTATGCGTGCAGCCTCTCTCACCGCCTCCATATCCCATGTGCACGACAATCCCAAGGGTAGGGGAAAGATAGTATGATATCCATGAATCACGTCCATGCCGAAGAGGATAGGAATACCCAGTCGGCTCTTCTCCACAGCAATCTTCTGTAGTCCCTGAATCTTCTCCACATCCATGATATTAAAGATAGAACTGAGTTTTCCTTCCGCAGCCAGTTTACTTGCGTTCGAACCCACCACAGGTCCCGTCGCAATCTCGTCCGACGGTTGCTGATTCAGTTGTCCCAACTTCTCCTCCAGCGTCATCCTACTCATCAGATCTGTGATGAAACGGTTCATTTCATCGCTATAAACATCATTATTTGCCATCGCTGTTCCCACAAGCAGACAGCCGAGAATACACAAAGTAAAAAACTTTTTCATAGCTTTTTGTAATGGTTATAGGTTATTGGTTATAGGTTATTGGTTTTCGTTTTGGCTACGCCGAGCCGTTTGCTTATTCGTTATATATTGAGCTTCCCCGCAGGGGCAACTTCAGCTCATATATAATCTCATCGCTGCGCGGGTTCGTTTTCGTCCTTCGTCTTTCGTGCGAAGCTTTTTCTGTGTGACTGCCTACGATTGTGATCGTGGAAATTGTTTTACAAAGCTGACAAAGCATAGAGTGGAACCACTTTGACAAGATGGTCTTTATGGATATAGGACGATACATTCTCAAGCGACGTGCGGATGCCAAAAGCAGACGAATGCTTGGGCATGAAGTTGTAGAGACTTTGCATCTTTCCCTGTGTGCCTGCCTTGACTTCTAAAGGAATGATTTGTCCGTCAATAACCGTCAGATAGTCAATCTCCCCTATCGTCCCCTTATCTGTATTCTGCCAATAGAACATCTCGGTTTTGACAAAACAATCATGGGTTTTAAGCAACTCTAAACCGGCAAACATCTCAGAGGCTGCTCCCTTGTTCACGAAGTCAACGTCAGAAGCCAAAAGTATATCATTAGCTGGCAGCGAGAGCATGGTTTGCATCAGACCCAGGTCGAGAAAGAGATACTTGACATACTTCTCATTCTCTTCTGCTCCGAGTGGAAGTCCATTGGCTGCTGTATGCTTAACTGGGGTGATGAGGCCAGCCAACGTCAACAGACGGAGACATTCTTTAACAGATGCAGCCGGGACATCTCGGCTGGCTTCAGCAAATACAAACTTTTTTCCTGCTTGAAGGGCAGCAGAACGCAAGACCTGTCTCAGCAAATCAGGCGATACGCGTTTTTTGTATTTGGAAAAATCCTGTTGGTAGGCATCAAGAATATCGTTGTGTACTCGACTGCAAGCCAAAAAATCCTGTTTGCTGACCCATGTGCTAACGGCTTCAGGCATACCTCCAACCAGATAGAAAGTGCGCAACAAGTCTTTCAACTGATTGTGCATGGGATCTGGCAATGGTGTTCCTTCTCTGGCGGCCTGTGTTTTGAATTCTTTCAATGCATCAAGTCCCAGAGCAGACAGAAAATCGTCGAAGGAGAATGGGTACAGATAAAAAGAACGAATACGACCTACAGCAAACGATGGAAGTTCTTCAAGAGCAAACTCCAACAGCGAACCGGCAGCTATGACATGCAACTCAGGGTAGTCCTCACGGAAATACCGTAGAGCTTTGATGGCATTCTGGCAGGATTGTATCTCATCAATAAACAACAACGTCTCTCCAGGGATTACAGGAATGCCGGTGCTGACACTCAACAGTTGACAAGTCCGCTTCACATCAATGTTGTCTGGAAAGAACTGATGCAAATCGGGCTGTTTCTCCAAGTTTATCTCCAGATAATGCTTGAAAGATTTGCCCAACTGCTTGACGGCAGTAGATTTACCAACCTGACGTGCTCCGCGAATCAGCAGAGGCTTGTGATTAGGGTCGTTGTGCCATATTTCCAACTGGCTATCAATGTTTCGTCTGTAGTATGCCATCATTCCACATATCTTTATTTGAGCGCAAAGATATATAATTATAAAATAAAGAGCAAAAAACGACAATTGTTTGATAAAATAAAGAGCAAAAAACGGTATATTTTTGATAAAAGATAGAGCAATGCGGTTTAAATATGAAATTTAAATTCAAGATACAATAATATCAGTAGTCAGTTTTTTTCTTGCATAGTTCCCTGAGAAATGTGTTGCAACATAGCAAAAAAAGCTGACCAGGGAGATTACCGAGTCACCTTTTCCTCTCGCTCGAAAGTAAAAATAAACGAGATTTATTTTGTACTTTGCTCGCTTACTCGTATTTTTGCATCGAAACAGTATTCCATATAATGGATAGATTACATCATATATACAATCTCATTAATAAAGAGGCATTTTCAGAAAAAGTCTTACGGGAAATAAACTCTTACATAAAAGATATTCAAAATGGGACAGAAGATTTTTATAGATTCAATATATCAGAGCATGCGGGACTCTGCACAGCAGGTTCGCCTCTCATTGGGGCGTCCATCATCGCATGCTACGCGACAGCAAGCCTTACAACAGGTTGCAATGTTACAAGCAGCGAAGGAAGCCCAGCAAATTGGGAAATAGATGAACGCCAGGAACAGTTTGTTGAACACTGGGCTAAAGCTGCCAATCTATGGGTTGATGATTCTGAAAAAATTCTGATAGAGACATTCGGACCTAAGATAGCCCAAGGAGCAGAAGCTAAAGTGTATTATCGTGAGGGTGATACATCTGTTGTAAAAGAAAGAGCTTCGATTTATTCAACTCTCCAAAAAGCGCTTGATGCCATAATATTACACAATTGTCTTTTCCCGGAAACAGCGATGAAAGTTGTGGGATTTACTCGTGATAGTGATCAACTTTTTCGTATTATTCTTACTCAGCCATATGTAAACTGTCTTAGGTTGGCAACAAAACAAGAAATAGATGAGATGGTTGCTGCTAAAGGGTTTAAAGATAATAGCGATGGTCAAGGTGTAAATTATATTTCATCACGGTTGGCTCTCGAGGATATGCATCCAGCAAATGTGTTTATTGATGCAATATCGACTCGTCCTATATGTATTGACTGTATAGTAAAATTTCTGAAATAAATACACTCTCTTATTCCAACCCTCTATCGGCTGCAATGCAGTCGATTTTTTATTCTTGAACTTATCACTATTTGTTCTAGACAGTCCGTCACCAGCGAACTCTGAGTCCGTAACTAGCGTACTCTGAGTCCGTAAGCCTACGTACTGATATTTTTAATGATGCAATTTCAAATCTTCAAATGAAATTATACCTAAATTTCTGAAGAATTTTTCAATTTTTGCCGATACCTCACTATAAATAGGGTTAAGTATTGGATACTTAGTCAGTTAAGGTGAAAACATACCTCACTATATACCTCACTATATACCTCACTTAAACCTCACTTAAACCTCACTTAAACTTCACTATATACCTCACTTCATTTTCAGTAATGAAAATATCAAGTTTTTACCATTGAATAGTGAGGTCTATAGTGAGGTATAAGTGAGGTATCTCGACTATACCTCACTCGCTGAAGCCTCGATGAATACTGGGCTAGCTGCCAAGTGAGTGAGGTATCGGCAAAAAATAAACAAAAAATTATTTTGTACTTTACTCGCTTACTCGTATTTTTGCGTGTGAAAATCGTATTCTTGTCGAAGAAGAACGATACTTTATGGATTAATATAACAGCATTAGCAGTTATTCGACGTGCTTGGAATGTGAGAGTTTCAAAATAGTCAACTAAGATTATTGTTAATGTCTGCGCTCATTAGCGTGGACATATAACTTATCAGTTGACGGGCAACTCTCACAGCCTCAGGCACGGATAAGCGTCCGCGCTTTTTTCGTGTTCTTGAGATTGTGAGTTGCCTGTATATTTCGATAAGTGCTATGTGCTACAATAATGTGCAGAGATGGCGCGAATTTACGACAATATCGAAACTAAATTCACGCAGGGGTTGCAAGACATCATTACTAATATTGGTGTTAAGCGTGTTGACTTCTGTGTAGGATATTTTAATTTACGTGGTTGGCAACTGGTAGTTAATCAGATAGACCAGATTCCGGGTGATTATGTCTATGAAAGCAATAGACAGGAATTCCGTTGTTGCCGACTTCTGATTGGTATGCATCAGCCAGACCATGAACTGATAAGGTGGCTTTACTCAAAACAGACACCTCCTGATGCGGCTTATGTTCAACAATGTAAACTTGAGATAGCCAGAGATTTCAGAAAACAGCTTTTGCTTGGCTTGCCTACAAAACAGGACGAATGGACTCTTCGACGCTTATCCACTCAGTTAAAGGAGAACAAAATCTGTGTCAAATTATATTGCAGGGAAGCATTGCATGCAAAACTCTATCTTGCCCATCGCCCTGAAGATAATATCAATAAGATACAAGCTATTCTTGGCAGCAGCAACCTCACATATTCAGGATTAACCCGACAGGGAGAGCTTGACACAGACATAGAGAACAGTCACGACTTGGAGAGTCTTGCCAAGTGGTTTGATGATCGCTGGAACGACCGCTTTTGCATTGATATTACACAGGAACTGATAGATGCAATAGATAACAGTTGGGCAAGCGAGACCATCATTCCTCCTTACTATATTTACTTGAAAACAGCTTATCATCTTAGTGCAGATGCTCGTTCTGGTATAAAGGAATTTACTTTGCCTCCTGAGTTTCAGAATGAGTTGTTTGATTTCCAGCAGACAGCTGTAAAAATAGCGGCTCGACATTTAAAGAATGAAAAACGTGGAGGAGCAATGATTGGCGATGTAGTGGGTTTGGGTAAGACTATTACTGCCTGTGCTATTGCCAAGATATATGAAATGACATTTTCAAGTAGTACACTTATTATATGTCCTGCCAATCTTCAGGATATGTGGGAGAAATATAGTAAGCGATATGATTTGAAGGCTGACATCATGTCAATGGCAAAGCCTATTGATGTCGACAACTCTCGCTATTATCGATTGATAATCGTGGATGAAAGTCATAACCTTAGGAATGAAAATGGTGTAAGATACAGAAATATCAAAGCGCTTATAGAAAGACAAAACTGTAATGTGCTTTTGCTTACTGCAACACCTTACAACAAGGACTTTTCAGACTTAGCAAACCAGCTGAAACTCTTTATTGGAGCTGATGACGACCTTGGTATTAGACCTGAAGAATATATACATTCACTTGGTGGAGACCGAGCCTTCCTTCAGAAGCATAGTGAGGTATTTATCCGAAGCATAAAGGCATTTGAGAAGAGTGATAAGATGGACGACTGGCAGGAACTTATGAAACTGTTCCTTGTTCGTCGTACTCGTACTTTCATTAAAGAAAACTATGCTAAGACAGACCCCGACAATGGTCGGAAGTATCTTGAATTCAGGGATGGTCACAGGTCGTATTTCCCTGACAGAATTCCGAAGGCTGTAAAATTCAAAACAGAAAATGGTGATCAGTATAGCCGATTATACAGTTCTGAGATGATATCCATGATGGAGGAATTGCGATTGCCCCGATATGGACTGTCAAACTATGAGGACAAAGCAAAAACGGCAGATGCTCCAAGAAACGACAAACAACTGCTGGATAATCTTTCACGAGCCGGTCAACGAATGATGGGCTTCTGTAAGAGTACGTTTTTCAAACGTATAGACAGTAGTGGTTATTCCTTCCTGCTCACATTATACCGCCACACACTTCGCAATGCAGTATTTATCTATGCAATAGAAAATAACCTTCCTCTACCAATAGGCGATGAGAATGCTTTGCCAGAAGAATATCTCGACGATGATGATATTAACAATATCTTTAATGCAGATGATACTAATATAGGTACAGGAGGCCTGATTAATATTCCTACAGACATGAAGGTATATATGGAAAAGGCAAAGGAATACTATTCAGTATTGTCGTTGAAGAATAATGTTGCATGGATTAGTTCTTCATACTTCAAGAGAAGTCTGAAGCAACATTTACGCAAAGACTGTGATAGGATAATCGATATGATACTTCTTTGCGACAAGTGGAATCCACAGACAGACCAGAAGTTGAATGAACTTGAGAAACTTCTGAACAACACACATAAAGATGAAAAAGTGCTTGTGTTCACTCAGTATAGTGATACAGCAAACTACATATATCGTCAGTTGCTCAAGCGGGGTTTTACGAATGTAGATTGTGCAACTGGCTCAAGCCAGAATCCAACTACAATTGTAGAGCATTTTTCACCAATCAGTAATGAAGTGAACATTCCACAGGAAATCCAGACTCGTGTGCTTATAGCTACAGATGTTCTTTCTGAAGGTCAGAACCTGCAGGACTCTCATGTTATAGTCAACTACGACCTGCCGTGGGCAATCATCCGATTGATACAGAGAGCTGGTCGTGTTGACCGTATCGGTCAGAATGCCAAAGAGATATTCTGTTATTCTTTCTTCCCTGCAGATGGGGTAGAGGAAATAATAAAACTGCGCAAAAGACTGAATGAACGAATCAATGAGAATGCAAACCTTGTTGGTAGTGATGAACGATTCTTCGAAGGTAATGAAACCAACTTGCGTGATATGTATAATGAGAAAAGCGGAAGCCTCGATGACGACGATGATGATAATGATGTTGACTTGGCTTCACAGGCATATCAGATATGGAAGAATGCCACAGATGCCAATCCGAAACTCAAACAGATTATTCCGGCACTCAGCGATGTCATTTATTCTACAAAGCATACTGATTCCGCTACTGAAGACGGAGTGATAACCTACGTGAAGACACATAACGACTATGATGTTCTTGCGTGGTATAATTCTAAGGGAGAAATCATTACCCAGTCGCAGAAAAAGATATTGCAAGCTCTTGCCTGTGATGCAAAGACTCCTGTTGAAGCACCACTCGAAAACCATTTCGATCTGGTAGAGGAAACAGTTGAGAATATCAAGCAGGAAAATACAAGTGTAAGTGGAATTCTTGGTAATCGTTTCTCGACTCGTTTCCGTATAATAGACCTGTTGGAGCACTACTATCAGCAGCCTGCTACATTATTCTTCACAGAAGAAAAGAAGCAGTTCTTAAAGTTCGCCATAGACGACATATACAACTATCAGCTATTGGAAAGTACGAAGCTGATACTTGGTCGTATGCTTCGCACAAGTTCAAATGATGACATTGTAGAATCTGTACTTGAGATGCATAAGAATGGCACATTATGCCGAATAGATGACGAACATAATAAACATAAAGACCCATCGATAATCTGTTCAATGGGACTCAGATATCAATAACCTTTAAATCAAACGCAACCATATACTATGAAAATCAACAAATCGACATTCAACCAATATATTGCAGACTGTGACTTTCAGGGAATGTTTGTCAGCGAGATGTTATGGAACAATCCTCAGGGGCAAACAGTCTTTGACATAAATGTAGAAGAGTCTGTTTATACATTTCGTCAGATAGCTCAGCGAAGTGGATTCCAGGTACTCACATGTAAAGTAGATACCATTCCTACGAGTAGTATGGTGAAGAAGATAGACACTCGTTTGCGTCGCCAGGCAAACGACTATATCTGTATTTACTATATACCTGAAAGCCATCATCATTTATGGACAGTTCCAGTAAACAAAGTAGAAAAGCGAGACTTGGTAATGGTTGAATATGAAACTGTTGATTCTGCAAGTTTCCTATACGAAAAGATGGATCTTCTCTCATTCGACTTTGATGATCATACTACTATTGTTGATGTCAAGGAAAGGGTGCAAGGAGCATTCATTATTAATTCAGAAAAGGTTACAAAGGACTTCTATAAGGGCTTCCGGAATGAGCACACTAATTTTGCCAAATACATAACTGGTATTGACGACGAAATTCAAGACTTGAAGAAGAATCGCAACAAACAATGGTACACATCAGTCATGCTGAACCGACTTATGTTTTGCTACTTCATTCAGAAGAAGGGATTTCTTGACCTTGACCCTAACTATCTACAGTCAAAGCTTGCTTGGGTAAAGAAAGAAAAGGGGGCTAACCGATTCTATGGTTCGTTCTATCAGGGATTCCTTGTTAGTCTCTTTCATGATGGACTCAATTCACCACGCCATCAACAGGATTTCGTGCAGAAGTATGGACGCATACCTTACCTGAACGGAGGAATGTTCAGCATTCATGAATTGGAAGAGAAATACCCTTCACTCGACATAAAAGATGAAGCATTTGAAAGCCTCTTCTCGTTCTTTGACCAGTGGCACTGGCATCTTGACGACAGACTTACTGCCAGCGGAAAAGATATAAATCCGGATGTGCTTGGATATATCTTTGAGCAGTATATCAACGACAGAGCTCAGATGGGAGCTTACTACACAAAAGAAGATATCACGGAATATATTGGTCGCAATACTATTCTTCCTTTCCTGATGGATGCCACCAAACGTGCAGATGAGCGCCCATTTAAGACAAATGGAGAAGTTTGGCAATTCCTCAAAGAGAGTGGGGACACATATATCTTCGATGCAGTAAAGAAAGGGGCTGGCTTAGAGATTCCTGAGCATATAGCAGTCGGCATAGATACTACGAAACCAAATCTGCTTGAAAGAAGAAGCAGATGGAACGAGAAGACTTCAGAGGACTTTGCTCTTCCAACTGAAATATGGCGTGAAACCATTGAACGACTTCAAAGATATGACAGCATCAAACAGAAAATTACGAATGGAGAGATAACGGAAATAAATGACTTGATTACCTATAATCTAAACATACGTCAGTTTGTACAAGATTTATTAAGTAAAACAGAAGATCATCTGTTTATTAAGCATTTCTATGCTCAACTTCGCAAAGTAACTATTCTTGACCCTACTTGTGGTTCTGGTGCTTTTCTCTTTGCAGCACTCAACATACTTGAGCCATTGTATGAAATATGTATAGACAGAATGCAGGGTTGGAATGAAGACAATCCAAAACTCTTTGTAGAGGAACTGCAAGAGATAGCAGGTAAATATCGTTCCAATATTCGTTACTTCATATACAAGAACATCATCCTTAGAAACCTCTATGGAGTGGATATTATGGTTGAAGCTACAGAAATAGCAAAACTTCGCTTGTTCTTGAAAATGGTAGCTGTAGTAGATGTAAATCCCCGAGAAGAGAACCTTGGTCTAGACCCATTGCCAGATGTAGATTTCAATATCAGATGTGGCAATACATTGGTTGGATATGCAACAAAAGATGATTTGGAAAATGACTTAAAGTTTGGCGATATGTTCGCAAACATGGAGTTTAAGGATAAGGTACATACAGAAATGGACATTGTTGCTCATGCTTACGAAACATTCAAGAAAGTGCAGTTGGAACAAAGTTCTGATCTCGAAACCTATCGTAATGCAAAGCAGGAATTAAAGCAAAGATTGAAAAATCTTGATGAATTACTGAATCGTAAACTCTATGCATCTACTGCTACTGAAACTGCAATAAAATATGATGCATGGTTGAAGTCTTATCAACCATTTCATTGGCTTGCTGAATACTACGACATTATAAATGGTAATGGAGGCTTCGATGTAATTATAGGTAATCCACCATATGTAGAGTATTCAAAGCGTAATGTAAAATATGAAATAAAAGACTATAAAACATTAAAAAGTTCTAACCTCTATGCTTTTGTTTTAGAACGTTCTTGCAAGTTGTGTGAACATGTTGCATTAATTGTACAGATGTCAGCTGTAGGTACTGAATCCATGCGAGAATTACAGGAGTTTATCCTGGGCAATGTTGAATTACTTCATTATGGCTGTTTTCCTGAAAGACCAAAACAATTATTTGATGGTGCTTGTATAGCTTTAGCAATTCTTATGTGCAAAGGACGTTCTAATAATAATTGTAAAATGTATAGTGCTGGGGTGTCAAGGACAACTGATAAGGGTAGAAAAACATTATTCAATTCTTTATCGTATGTACATATCCCCAAAGCTAGTTTTATAAAAAACTATTCATTATATCCAAAATTCAAAAGACAATTGGAGATTGGTATAGCCCAAAAATTCTTCTCTGAGTCTCCTATAAGTAAGTACATATCTTTGTCTCCAAAAAGGAATTCAATTTCTTACCGAACAGCAGGAGGACGTTATTGGAAAATAGTTTTAAATAGGCCATTCGCTACAGAGTCGACTTCTAATAAAACAAAAAGCATTTGCGATGAGATGCCTTCAGCTGTTTTAGTATCACTTTTGAATTCGAATCTTCTATGGTGGTATTATGTAAATTACTTTGATTTATACAATTTCAAAGATTATATGATTTTTAATTTTCATTATAATTCAGGGAAAGATAATGATGTCTTGTGTAATTTAGGAAATGTTCTGATGACATCATATGAAGAGAATAAGATTGTTAATACACAATTTATTAAATCAAAACAGAAGGAATCTGTTTTTGAATCATTCAACCCTCAACTTTCGAAACCCATTATTGATGAGATTGACAAAGTTCTTGCCAAGCATTATGGCTTTACAGATGAAGAACTTGATTTCATAATCAACTATGACATCAAATATCGCATGGGTGATGAATTAAATGAAGATGAATAAGCTATGCAGATAGAATGTATAGGAAACAAGGAGTTGTGGAATATTCCCAAGACTGCAGTCTTGGCATCAAGTTCTATAAAGCCTGATGATGTACTGAAGTGTTATGACTGGTCTACCCGGATGGCAAAAGAAGGGCGGTGTGTCATAAGTGGATTCAGCTCGCATCTGGAGAAGGATGTCCTGCATTTCCTTTCAAAAGGCAAACAACCTATAATAGTTGTTTTGTCAAGACAAATGTATAAACAAATACCATCAGAATTGCAAGAACTTCTTGATGCAAACAGACTGCTCATTATATCAACTTCAAATGCTGTCAGACAGTCTAAGGTTACTGCTTTTGCTCGTAACAAATACATATGCGAACAGGCAGACAAGATTCTTTTTGTAGGACTCAACGAAACAAGTAGCCTAAACAAATTGCATGAAATTTATAAAGATAAAGTAATTAATTTGTAATTTTGCAGATACTAATTAAGTACCTATGAAATTCCAAAAATACATTAATACTTCAGAAGTTGTAAAACTTACTAATCGCTCATATGACGAGATTATTAGTCTCGTCAAATCTGGTGAACTACCAAGCCATAGAAATAGAAGAGGTCATTTTCGGCTAAATGTTGATGCTGTTGAGAAGTATTTCGGTATTCAGATTAATAAGCCAGAAGAGTCGGAGTACCGTAAAAAGAATTCTGATACTATGACAATAACAGAATTCAGAAACAAATGTCGCGAACAGCAGGGTATGTTTAGAGTGATGATAGGCGAGCCAATGGGTGTTGGCCCATTGCGTAGTTCTTCTAAGAAACAGATTAGCATGTTGGCGAATGGTGAAAAGACTGGCAAAAACTTTGTGGACAAGTTTACATTTAATTATGCCAAGAGTAGAGTAAAGAACTTGCAACCACATGAAACGATAGATGAATACCGGCTGTTTAACAACATGCTATCAAGTCAGCCTATGGCTTTCAATCTGTTCTGTCCTTTCATACAGATGATGGAGGAGGGGAAGGACGATATTGTGACGGGCGTATTTAAAGCGATATTCCCAGATAAGCATATCGGTGTGGTGACAGAGGTTGGGCTGGAATATCTGCATACAGACATCAAGAACTATCTGAATGATTGCACGGCTATGGATGCCATTGTGCGTTATAATGATACGGATGGTAAGCCTGCATTTATTGCCATCGAGACAAAGTATACAGATGTGCTTGGTGAGAACACCAGTAATAAGGAAAGGGCACAAGACAGGTATCGGGAATGGATTAAACGAATTGGGATGTTTAAGCCTGAAACTGAAGCGAAGCTGCTTTCTGGTGAGAAGGTAATAACGCAGATATATCGCAACTTCCTGCTTACGGAGTGTTATGGCATCGTAGAAGGGGCTAACAGGTGCTATTCTGTTGTGCTTGCACCAGCGCTGCATCCTACAACAGAAAAGGAAGTGGCATCGCTGAAGGATGAACTACTGCCAGAATACCAGTACAAGATTTCGTCCTTAACGCTTGAGGATTTTGTAAAGAATGCTCTTAAAACCTGCCCAAAAGGAAATATATATCCTTTTTGGTATTTCAGAGAGAGGTACGAAAACCAACTCAATAACCTATAACCACTAACCTATAAACTATAATCTTTAAGCTTTCAACCTATGGATTATTTAGATTTCATATATTCTTCGCTTGTAGCGGATAAGATGTCGAGGGAGAAATGGGGCGGATGCGGATGTTCCCCTGCTTGGTTCGCTCTTGCTGTGATACTATATCTGGGTGGATATGGCTCATATAAGGTGTACAAATGGGCAGAGGATATGATGTTAGGGGTTGCTATTTACGATGAAAAGGCAAGTTTTGAGGTTATTGCTGTCCGTGTAGCTATTATATGCTTGATTGTCGTGTTCTGGGTTCTGCTTTTTGTTTTGCTTTGGAAGTTGGCAGGAAAGGAAGAAGAGAAGAAAAATGAAGGTTGATGGAAGAGGGAAGAAGTAAAACAGTTGATAGTTAATAGATAATAGTTTATTGGTTATTGGTTATTGACCTTGGCTATTGAATAGTTAAGAAAAAATTTTTTGCACACTAGTATAATTTCCTTTTCTCAGATTAGTGTCTTTTTCCCTGTTCATTAATGAAATCGATCCAATTCATTAATGATTACGATGAATTTCATTAATGAACGTTTTTTGAGGGGGTGATTTAAAAATTGCACACTGGCATGCTCAACAATCAACTCGTCAGCCGTGCGTCCATGTATGGCATAATGAATCTTGTTTCGTATTTTTTTGAGAAACTCCTGAGATACTGATGCTTATTCTATGCGTACCCTAGCGTGGGGGTAGCGTGGAGGTAGCGTAGAGGTAAGCTTGGGGTAAAGAGTAGGGGTGATAACGGTTAAGGGTTAAAGACGTATGATGGCTGATGTAAGATGTATGATGTAAGAGAGCTGAGAACCAGTATCGTCTTAACTCCTTAACTCCTCTAACTTCTTAACTCCTAAACAAAGAGCTGACTGGGCAATCGCCGCGTCAGCTCTTTGCATTATTTAAAAAATGTAGTACCTTTGCAACGAAAGATACATTACCGATATGATGAAAGCTAAAGTGTTTTTTGTTCTTGTTCTGTTGTGTGTGTTTGCACAAGAATCCGTACTATGGGGCAAGAACAATGATCAGAAGGTTGTTTCGGTGCCACAGAAGGAGTATTTCACTCTTTGGAACGAGTGTGCTGCATTGAAGACTCTGAAAGAGTATGTGGCAGATGTGACTAATCCGGGTTCGAGCAATTTTATCCGGGTTGAGGATCGTATTGCAACGTTTGATATGGACGGTACGTTTATCGGGGAACTTTATCCGACTTATTTCGAATACAATATGCTGGAGTATCGTGCTCTGGATGACCCTGAGTATAAGGATAAGGCATCTGATGATGTGAGAGAGACTGCACAAGAGATTCGTGATTTTGTGCGTCAGGGTAAGGCACTGCCCAGTCACTTTGATATGAAGCATGCTCATGCTGCAGCTATGGCTTATGCAGGAATGACTCTTGCTGAGTTTGATGCATATGTGAAGGCTTATGCTGCTAAACCGGCTAACGGGTTTAAGGGTATGACCTACGGACAGAGTTTCTATAAACCGATGTTGGAGGTGTTCGATTACCTGAACGATAATGGTTTTACGTGTTATGTTATTTCCGGTTCTGACCGTTTCATTTGTCGTTCTCTGGTGGAGTCGCTTGGTATTGAACCAAATAAGGTTGTCGGAATGGATGTGTGTCTTATGTCAAATAAGCAGGGGGATAACCCAGGTGTTGACTACACTATGGGTAAGGATGAGTGTTTGGTGCGCACGGACAGTCTGATTATAAAAAATCTGAAGACTAATAAGGTAAGTCAGATTTCACAGGAGATAGGTAAGGTGCCTGTACTGTCGTTTGGTAATAGTAGCGGTGATGAGGCTATGCATAATTATTGTCTGAGTAACAAGAAGTACCGTACTGCTACGTTTATGCTTGTAGCCGATGATGATGTCCGTGACCATGCAGACCTAGAGGAAGGTGCGCGCAGGGAGAAAAAATGGCGCGAGGCTGGTTATATAGTTATCTCCATGAAGAATGATTTTCGCACTATTTACGGAGAGGGCGTTGAGAAAACTGAGTTTGTTTTCCCATAAGAAATGGATGGTAAATATTAAATAAAGTTAAATTTTGCGGTTTTTAGGTGTTTTTGTTGGGGGGTGAGATTTTTTCTTGAATAAGATTTGTGTTGTTCAGCAGAATTTTCGTACCTTTGCACCACTTTTTGGAGTAGTGCGCGCCCTATATGGGTGCAAGTATTGTCTGCGCACACGGTTGTAAAGACAATCGAAACACGAAGTATGCTGTAGTAGAATAGGCTGCCATAAAGGATTTTTATGTTGGGTCGTGATGACTTTTATGTAAGATGACAAGGTAAAATGGTGGTAGGCTACGAAAGCGAAGCAGCCGGAATGTGGAACAATAGAATGATGAGCTGCTTAATTGATTTGAATTTAAATAGTAATATATAATTTAAAATTTTAACAAAATGCCTACTATTCAACAATTAGTAAGAAAGGGTCGTAAGGTGTTGGTGGATAAGAGCAAGTCGCCTGCTTTGGATTCATGTCCTCAGCGTCGTGGCGTTTGTGTTCGTGTGTACACTACAACTCCTAAGAAACCTAATTCAGCGATGAGAAAAGTCGCTCGTGTTCGTTTGACAAACAAGAAGGAAGTGAACTCTTACATCCCAGGTGAGGGACACAACTTGCAGGAACACTCAATTGTTCTTGTACGTGGTGGACGTGTAAAGGACCTTCCAGGTGTACGTTATCACATCGTACGTGGTGCTCTTGATACTGCCGGTGTTGCCAGCCGTACTCAGCGCCGTTCAAAGTACGGAGCTAAGCGTCCAAAGGCTAAGAAGTAAATCCGGAGCCGTTGTTAAGGAGAACGAGACAAAACAGTTTTTTTAACCGAAAATGATTTGATTTGTTGGAAATGCTAAGGTTGAGTAAATGATACGCGCGTATATATTATATAATGTGTATCGTTGAAGAAACAAGATGCAACACAACCTCGAATCAACAGTAAAATCAAAACAGAAAAATGAGAAAAGCAAAACCAAAGAAACGCGTAATCCTGCCAGATCCAGTGTACGGAGACGTGAAGGTTACAAAGTTTGTGAACAACCTGATGTATGATGGAAAGAAGAGTATCGCTTACTCTATCTTCTACAATGCGTTGAAGAGCGTAGAAAGCAAGATGAAGAATGAAGAGCAGTCTTCACTCGAAATCTGGAAGAAGGCTCTTGATAACATTACTCCACAGGTGGAGGTGAAGAGTCGTCGTATCGGTGGTGCTACATTCCAGGTTCCAACAGAGATCCGTGCTGACCGTAAGGAAGCTATCTCTATGAAGAATATGATTCAGTTTGCACGCAAGCGCTCTGGTAAGAGCATGGCTGACAAACTGGCTGCTGAGATTATGGATGCTTTCAATGAACAGGGTGGTGCGTTCAAGCGTAAGGAAGATATGCACCGTATGGCTGAGGCTAACCGTGCCTTCGCTCACTTCCGTTTCTAATCGAAGCAACTAGGTAATTAGTTTAATAAGCAAAAAAGAAAGATAAGAATTTATGGCTAAGCAAGATCTGCACCTGACCCGTAACTTTGGTATCATGGCTCACATCGATGCCGGTAAGACTACTACATCAGAGCGTATACTTTTCTACACGGGTAAGACTCACAAGATTGGTGAGGTACACGATGGAGGTGCTACAATGGACTGGATGGCACAAGAGCAGGAACGTGGTATCACTATCACTTCTGCTGCCACAACAGCATATTGGAATTGGAATGGTAACAAGTACAAGTTCAACCTTATTGACACTCCGGGACACGTTGACTTTACTGCTGAGGTAGAGCGTTCACTCCGTGTACTTGACGGAGCTGTTGCTACTTACTGTGCAGTAGGTGGTGTTGAACCACAGTCTGAAACTGTATGGCGTCAGGCTGATAAGTACAATGTACCTCGTATGGGTTATGTAAACAAGATGGACCGTTCCGGTGCTGACTTCTTTGAAGTAGTTCGCCAGATGAAGGAGGTTCTCGGTGCTAACCCTGTACCTGTAGTTATTCCAATCGGTGCTGAAGAGAACTTCAAGGGTGTGGTTGACCTCATCAAGATGAAGGGTATTGTATGGCACGATGAGACTCAGGGTGCTGAGTACGACGTTATCGAAATTCCAGATAACCTGAAAGCTGAAGCAGAGGAATGGCGTGGCAAGATGCTCGAGTCAGTTGCTGAGTTTGACGATGCACTGATGGAGAAGTTCTTCGATGATCCTTCAACTATCACAGAGGATGAAATCATCTCTGCTATCCGCAAGGCTACATGTCAGTTGGCTTGTACTCCAATGCTCTGTGGTTCTTCATTCAAGAATAAGGGTGTGCAGACTCTGCTCGACTATATTTGTGCTTTCCTGCCTTCTCCACTGGATACTGAGGCTGTTGTCGGTACAAATCCTACAACTAAGGAAGAGGAAGACCGTAAGCCATCTGAGGATGAGAAGACTTCTGCTCTCGCGTTCAAGATTGCTACAGACCCATATGTAGGCCGTCTGACTTTCATCCGTGTTTACTCAGGTAAGGTTGAAGCTGGTTCTTACATTTATAATACACGTTCAGGCAAGAAGGAACGCGTTAGCCGTCTGTTCCAGATGCACTCTAACCACCAGAACCCAGTTGATGTAATCAGCGCTGGTGATATCGGTGCAGTAGTAGGTCTGAAGGATATCCACACTGGTGATACCCTCTGTGATGAGGATGCACCAATCGTATTGGAATCTATGGACTTCCCTGATCCAGTTATCGGTATTGCTGTTGAGCCTAAGACTCAGAAAGACCTTGATAAGCTTTCTGTAGGTCTCGCTAAGCTTGCTGAGGAAGACCCTACATTTACAGTTAAGACTGACGAACAGAGCGGACAGACTGTCATCAGCGGTATGGGTGAGCTTCACCTCGATATCATCATCGACCGTCTGAAGCGTGAGTTCAAGGTTGAATGTAACCAGGGACGTCCACAGGTTAACTATAAGGAAGCTATCACTAAGACTGTTAACCTCCGTGAGGTTTACAAGAAGCAGTCTGGTGGTCGTGGTAAGTTCGCTGATATCATCGTGAACGTAGGTCCTGTAGATGACGACTTTGAAGGAACTGGTCTGCAGTTCGTTGATGAGGTGAAGGGCGGTAACGTTCCAAAGGAATTCATCCCATCAGTTCAGAAGGGCTTCCAGGAGGCTATGAAGAACGGTGTGCTCGGTGGTTTCCCAATGGATAGCTTGAAGGTTACTCTCGTGGATGGTTCGTTCCACCCGGTTGACTCTGACCAGTTGTCGTTCGAAATCGCTGCACGTCAGGCTTATAAGAATGCATGTGCTCAGGCAAAGCCAGTTTTGATGGAGCCTATCATGAAACTCGAGGTTGTTACTCCAGAGGAGAACATGGGTGATGTGATTGGTGACTTGAACAAGCGTCGTGGTCAGGTAGAAGGTATGGACAATGCACGTTCTGGTGCACGTATCGTGAAGGCTATGGTTCCACTGGGCGAGATGTTCGGTTATGTAACAGCTCTTCGTACTATCACTTCAGGTCGTGCTACTTCTTCAATGCAGTATGATCACCACGCTCCTGTCAGCAGCACTATCGCTAAGGAAGTTCTCGCTGAGTGTAACGGACGCACAGATTTGGTATAAATAAATAATGTATAGGGTGCAGGCGAGCAAACGACTCTTTGCCTGCATACCCTTTACTGTTTAACAACAAAAAAATAAATTACAATGAGTCAGAAAATTCGTATTAAGCTGAAGTCTTACGACCACACTCTCGTAGATAAGTCTGCAGAGAAAATCGTTAAGACTGTTCGCGCTACTGATGCTATCGTAAGTGGTCCTATTCCACTTCCAACTCACAAGCGCATTTTCACAGTTAACCGTTCTACTTTCGTGAACAAAAAGTCACGCGAGCAGTTCGAACTTTGCACTTACAAGCGTCTGATTGACATCTACAGTTCTACTACAAAGACTGTTGACGCTCTGATGAAGCTTGAACTTCCTTCAGGTGTGGAAGTAGAGATTAAGGTTTAATACCAAAAGAAAAAATTAGAGAATTATTAAAACAGTTAATTGAAATGCCAGGATTATTAGGAAAGAAAATCGGAATGACATCCGTTTTCAGTGCTGAGGGCAAGAACTTGCCATGCACTGTTATCGAAGTAGGTCCTTGTGTTGTAACTCAAGTAAAGACTGTAGAAAAAGATGGCTATGCTGCTGTTCAGCTTGGTTTCGAAGATGCCAAGGAGAAGAACGTAAGCAAACCAATGAAAGGCCACTTTGCTAAGTCGAGTACAACTCCAAAGAGACACTTGGCCGAGTTCACATTTGACGAAGAGTACAATCTGGGTGATGTTCTCACTGTAGAGTTCTTCAACGATGCATCTTATGTTGACGTTACAGGAACTTCTAAGGGTAAGGGTTTCCAGGGTGTAGTAAAGCGTTGGGGCTTCGGTGGTGTAGGACAGGCAACTCACGGTCAGGACGACCGTCTGCGTAAACCAGGTTCTATTGGTGCGTGTGCCACTCCATCACGTGTGTTCAAGAACCTCCACATGGGTGGACACATGGGTGACGAACAGGTTACTACACACAACCTGCAGGTTATTAAGATTATTCCAGAGCACAACCTCCTTCTCGTTAAGGGTAGTGTTCCAGGATGTAAGGGTTCAATTATTAAAATCAAGAAGTAAGCAATGGAAGTTTCAGTATTAAATATTAAAGGTCAGGAAACTGGCAAGAAGGTAGTTCTGAACGATGCAATCTTCGGAATTGAACCTAATGACCACGTTATTTACCTTGCCGTAAACCAGTATCTCGCTGCTCAGCGCCAGGGTACTCACAAGTCAAAAGAAAGAAGCGAAATCACAGGCTCTACTCGTAAACTCATCCGTCAGAAGGGTGGTGGCGGTGCACGCCGTGGTGATATCAAGTCTCCAGTACTTCGTGGTGGCGGTAGAGTATTCGGTCCACGTCCACGCGACTATTGGTTCAAACTGAATAAGAAAGTGAAGACTCTTGCTCGTAAGAGTGCACTCTCATACAAAGCTCAGCAGAATGCAATTGTTGTAGTTGAAGACTTCGATTTTGCAGCTCCAAAGACAAAAGAAGCAGCTGAGATGTTAAATAATCTTAAAGTTGCAGGTAAGAAGGTGCTTATCCTTTTGTCTGAAGTAAAAAAGAACGTAAATTTGTCGACTCGTAATATTCAGCGTGTCGAAGTTATGACCGCATCTGCACTCAATACCTATAAGGTAATGAATGCAAATGTTCTTGTTGTGACTGAAAACGCGTTGAAGCTTATTGACGAAACTTTAAACAAGTAAGGAGGTCACGATATGGGATATGTTGTAAAACCATTGGTAACGGAAAAAATGACAGCAGTTTCAGAGAAGCAGAATAATACATTCGGCTTCATTGTACTTCCTAGTGCCAATAAAGTCGAGATTAAAAAAGAAATTGAAGCTAAGTATAACGTCAATGTAGTTTCAGTCAACACCATCAAATACGCTGGTAAGCGTAAGAGCCGTTACACTAAGGCTGGTGTGATCAAGGGACAGACAAATGCCTACAAGAAGGCTATTGTCACTCTTGCCGAAGGGGAAACTATCGATTTCTATAGTAACATTTAATAAAAAATGGGTATTCGTAAATTTAGACCAGTAACTCCTGGTCAGCGTCACAAAGCTATTGGTACTTTCGATGATGTTACTACATCAGTACCAGAGAAAAGTCTTGTTTTCGGAAAACGTAGCACAGGCGGTCGTAACAATGAAGGACGCATCACAGTTCGCTACAGAGGTGGCGGTCACAAAAGACTTCTACGTTTAGTCGATTTCAAGAGAGAAAAGGACGGAATTCCCGCAGTAGTAAAGACAATCGAGTACGATCCAAACCGTTCTGCTCGTATTGCTCTTGTATTCTATGCTGACGGTGAAAAACGTTACATTGTTGCTCCTAACGGATTGAAGGTTGGCGACAAGATTATGTCTGGTGCTGACGCAGCTCCAGACCTTGGTAATACTCTTCCACTTGAGAAGATTCCTGTGGGTACTGTTATCCATAACATCGAACTCAAGCCAGGACAGGGTGCTAAGATGGTTCGCTCAGCCGGCAATTTTGCTCAGTTAACTTCACGCGAAGGTAAGTATTGCGTAATCAAACTTCCTTCAGGTGAAATTCGTAAGGTACTTTCAGTTTGTCGTGCTACTATCGGTAGCGTTAGCAACTCAGACCACGCACTTGAATCGTCTGGTAAGGCAGGTCGCAGCCGTTGGCTCGGTCGCCGTCCACACAACCGTGGTGTTGTAATGAACCCAATCGATCACCCAATGGGTGGTGGTGAAGGACGCCAGACAGGTGGACACCCACGTTCACGTAACGGTCTTTATGCTAAGGGTCTTAAGACTCGCGCACCAAAGAAGCAGTCAAACAAGTACATAATTGAAAGACGTAATAAGAAATAAAGTTAACTGAATATGAGTCGTTCATTAAAAAAAGGTCCATACATTAACGTAAAACTCGAAAAGAAAGTTCTCGGAATGAACGAGAGCGGAAAGAAGAGTGTTATTAAGACATGGGCACGTGCTTCAATGATTTCCCCAGACTTCGTGGGACACACCATTGCAGTACATAACGGTAACAAATTTATTCCTGTTTACATTACAGAAAACATGGTAGGTCATAAGCTTGGCGAATTCGCCTTGACTCGTACTTTCCGTGGTCATGCTGGTAACAAGAAAAAGTAAACAGGCTTACTAAAGAAAAATAGAGATTTATATAATGGGAGCAAGAAAACGATTAATGGCCAACAAATTCAAAGAGGCCAAGAAGACACAGTACTTTGCTACATTCCGCAATATTCCATCTTCACCACGTAAGATGCGCTACGTTGCTGACCTCGTAAGAGGTATGGAAGTGAGCAAGGCACTCGCAACTCTCAAGTTTAACAGCAAGGATGCTGCTAAGGACCTAGAGAAGTTGCTTCGTTCTGCCATTGCAAACTGGGAGCAGAAAAACGACCGCAAAGCTGAAAACGGTGAACTCTTCATCTCAAAGATTTTTGTTGATGAGGGTGCTACTCTGAAGCGTATGCGTCCAGCTCCACAGGGTCGCGGTTATAGAATTCGCAAGCGTTCTAATCATGTAACTATTTTCGTGGACGCTAAAACTAATGATGAGAAATAATTATGGGACAGAAGTGTAATCCAATAAGCAACCGCCTCGGTATTGTCCGCGGCTGGGATTCAAACTGGTTTGGTGGTAAGAGCTTCGGAGACAATCTCCTTGAAGATTCAAAAATCCGTAAGTACCTCAATGCCCGTTTGGCTAAGGCAAGTGTTTCTAAGATCGTTATCGAGAGAACACTAAAACTTGTCACAATTACTATTTGTTCTGCTCGTCCAGGTATCATCATTGGTAAGGGTGGTCAGGATGTAGAAGCATTGAAGGCAGAGCTTAAGAAAGTAACCGACAAGGATGTACAGATAAACATTTTCGAGATTAAGCGTCCTGAACTTGACGCTACAATCGTTGCTAACAACATAGCACGTCAGATTGAAGGTAAAATTGCATACCGTCGTGCTATCAAGACTGCAATTGCTAATACAATGCGCTCAGGAGCTGAGGGTATCAAAGTACAGATTTCAGGTCGTCTGAACGGTGCAGAAATGAGCCGCTCTGAGATGTACAAGGAAGGACGTACTCCACTCCACACACTCCGTGCTGACATCGACTACTGTCTTGCAGAGGCTCTCACAAAAGTAGGTCTGCTTGGTATCAAGGTTTGGATCTGCCGTGGTGAGAAATTCGGTAAGCAGGATTTGGCTCCAAACTTCGCACAACAGAAAGAAGCTGTGCGTGGAGGTAATAGCAATGGCGGCAACAGAAGATTTAGAAGCAAAAAGTCAAATCGTAATTAATCGGATGAACTATGTTACAGCCAAAAAGACAAAAATATAGAAGACCGCAAAAGGGTCGTGGCCGTTTGAACGGCGTATCACACCGTGGTACTGAACTCGCCTTCGGTAGTTTCGGTATAAAGGCTCTTCAGACTCGCTGGATCACAGCTCGTCAGATTGAAGCAGCCCGTGTCGCTATCACACGTTACATGCAGCGTCAAGGTCAGGTTTGGATTCGTATCTTCCCTGACAAACCTATCACAAAGAAGCCTGCTGACGTCCGAATGGGTAAAGGTAAGGGAGATCCATATCAGTATGTATTCCCTGCAAAACCAGGACGTATCCTCTTTGAGATAGAAGGCGTTCCATACGATATCGCTAAGGAGGCTCTCCGCCTTGGAGCTCAGAAGCTTCCTACTACTACTAAGTTTGTTGTACGTCGTGATTACGACAAAAATGCTTAATTAAGATGAAAATTACAGAAATTAGAGAACTTAACGATGCAGAACTCGCAGAGCGCATCGAAACAGAAGTAGCCAACTACGAAAGTAAGAAGTTCGGCCACAATATTTCTCCTGTAGAAGATAATTCTCAGATTAAGAAGCAGCGTCGTGATATTGCACGTATGAAGACTGTTCTTCGTGAAAGAGAACTCAATAAATAATTCGAGGCTACATGGAAAGAAATTTAAGAAAACAGCGTCAGGGTGTAGTTGTAAGTGAAAAGATGGATAAGACCATTGTCATTGCAGCTAAGTTCAAAGAAAAACACCCAATATATGGTAAGTTTGTCCAGAAGACAAAGAAATACCATGCTCATGATGAGAAGAACGATGCACATGTTGGTGACACTGTGCTTATCATGGAGACTCGTCCATTGAGCAAAACAAAGAGATGGAGATTAGTACAAATCGTAGAAAGAGCTAAGTAAACATTATGATACAGGTAGAATCAAGATTAGCCGTCGCTGATAACAGTGGTGCACGCGAGGTACTTTGTATCCGTGTACTTGGTGGCACACGCCGCCGTTACGCTACTGTTGGAGACGTTATTGTTGTAGCAGTGAAAAGTGCTATCCCTACGAGTGAAATTAAGAAGGGCTCTGTATCTAAGGCTCTTATTGTCCGCACAAAGAAGGAAGTGCGCCGTCCAGATGGTTCATACATCCGTTTTGACGACAACGCATGTGTACTTCTGAACAATGCAGGCGAAATGAGAGGTAGCCGTATATTCGGCCCTGTAGCTCGTGAGCTCCGTGCTGCTAATATGAAAGTAGTTTCTTTGGCTACTGAGGTGCTTTAATTATTAAAGAATTACAGTAAAAATGGGTAAATTACACATAAAGAAAGGCGACACGGTATATGTAAATGCTGGTGACGACAAAGGAAAGACTGGTAAAGTCCTCTCAGTGCTCGTTAAGCAGCAGCGCGCCGTAGTCGAGGGTGTCAATAAAGTAAAGAAGAGCACTAAACCAAGTGCTGCACACCCACAGGGAGGTATTATTGAGCAGGAGGCTCCTATCCACATCTCCAACCTTAATGTAGTTGATCCTAAGTCAGGAAAAGCTACTCGAATTGGTCGTAAATTGGGCGCTAATGGAAAATTAGTACGTTACGCTAAAAAATCAGGGGAGGAAATCTAATGAGTACAACTGCACAATTAAAGAATGTTTATGCTGAGCAGATTGCTCCAGCACTTCAGAAGCAGTTCAATTACTCTTCACCAATGCAGATTCCTGTATTGAAGAAGATTGTAATTAACCAGGGTCTTGGTCAGGCAACTGCTGACAAGAAGATTATCGAGGTTGCAATGAATGAAATTGCACAGATTACAGGACAGAAGCCAGTGACTACACTGTCAAAGAAGGATATTTCAAACTTCCGTCTGCGTAGAAAGATGCCTATCGGTGTGATGGTAACTTTGCGTCGCGACAGAATGTATGAATTCCTTGAAAAACTCGTACGCGTATCACTTCCTCGTATCCGTGACTTCAAGGGTATCGAATCTAAGTTTGATGGCCGTGGTAACTATACACTCGGTATCACTGAACAGATTATCTTCCCTGAGATCAATATCGATCAGGTAGAGAAGATTGCAGGTATGAATATTACGTTCGTAACTTCTGCTCAGACAGACGAAGAGGGCTATGCACTTCTGAAAGCATTTGGTCTTCCATTTAAAGATGCTAAAAAATAAGTAGATATGGCAAAGGAATCAATGAAAGCACGTGAGGTAAAACGTGCAAAACTTGTGGCTAAGTATGCAACTAAGCGTGCAGAGCTGAAGAAGATTGTTGCAACAGGTGACCCAGCAGAAGCTTACGAGGCAGCTCGTGCACTTCAGGCAATCCCTGCGAATGCAAATCCAATCCGCCTTCACAACCGTTGCAAGATAACTGGACGTCCAAGAGGATATATCCGCCAGTTCGGACTTTCTCGTATCCAGTTCCGCGAGATGGCTTCACAAGGCCTTATTCCAGGAGTAAAGAAAGCAAGCTGGTAATTTGCGGTTTCCCGCTTGTGTACACTTTTAGCAAGTAAACATCTGAGAGTTACCAGTTCGGGGGTAACTTGAAGATATTTTACTTCTAAAAAAACGATGAAGAAAACAGATGAACCGATGGGTGATTCTAAGTTCTTTTGTCGGAAAGCTAAAAACAGAGAGTTTTATTATTGTTAAATATTGTCGGACACAGAAAAAACAGCTCCGATTAATTTAATTTTATTATGACAGATCCAATAGCAGATTATTTAACGAGGTTGCGCAACGCCATTCAGGCTAAGCACAAGGTAGTAGAAGTACCAGCCTCAAACCTGAAGAAGGAAATCACAAAGATTCTCTTCGACAAAGGTTACATTTTGAACTTCAAGTTCGTAGAGGAAGGTCCTCAGGGTACAATTAAGATTGCTCTGAAGTATGATCCTCAAACAAAAGTAAGCGCAATTCAGTCGCTGAAGCGTGTTTCACGTCCAGGTCTCCGTAAATATACCGGATACAAGGATATGCCACGTGTAATAAACGGATTGGGTATCGCAGTGATATCTACATCTAAAGGTGTTATGACAGACAAGGAAGCTGCCGACCTGAAAGTTGGTGGTGAAGTTCTTTGTTATGTATATTAATTAAGGAGGAATTATAATGTCTAGAATTGGTAAATTACCTATTATTATTCCTGCAGGAGTAACAGTAACTCATAAGGATGACATTGTAACTGTTAAAGGTCCAAAAGGCGAACTCAGCCAATACGTAAACCCTGCCATCAAGGTATGTATCGAGGACGGAAAGTTGACAATGGAAGAGAATACAGAGTTGATGCAGGATAATACAAAGCAGCGTCATGCTTTTCATGGTCTCTACCGTGCACTTGTGCACAATATGGTAGTAGGTGTTTCTGAAGGCTACAAGGCAACACTTCAGATTGTCGGAGTTGGTTACCGTGTCAGCAATCAGGGAAATGTTCTTGAGTTTGCACTCGGATATTCTCATGCTATCGTGTTCGATGTTCCAAAGGAAGTTAAGGTCGAAACTAAGTCAGAGAGAAATCAGGATCCTCTTATCATGCTCGAATCATGCGACAAGCAGTTGCTTGGACTCGTATGTGCTAAGATTCGTTCATTCCGCAAGCCTGAGCCATACAAGGGCAAGGGTATCCGCTTCTTGGGCGAAGAGATTAGAAGAAAGTCTGGTAAGTCTGCAAGTGCTAAATAATTTAAAACGATTTAGAGTATGATTACAAAGATTGAAAGACGACTCAAAATTAAATATAGAGTACGCAATAAAATTGCTGGTACTGCAGAACGTCCTCGTTTGAGTGTGTTCAGAAGCAACAAGCAAATATATGTTCAGGTGATAGATGACGATGCTCAGAAGACTCTGGTAGCAGCTTCTTCACTTGGATTAGAGAAAATGAATAAGAGTGAGCAGGCAACTAAGGTTGGTGAACTCATTGCAAAGAAGGCTCTTGAGGCTGGTATTTCAACTGTAGTGTTCGACCGTAACGGTTACCTTTATCACGGTAGAGTAAAAGCTGTAGCAGAAGCTGCACGCGAAGCAGGACTTAAATTTTAAATACGATTATGGTAAATAGAGTTAAAGTACAAAACGATGCCGAGCTTAAAGACCGCTTGGTTGCTATTAATCGTGTTACTAAGGTTACTAAGGGTGGTCGTACATTTACATTCGCTGCCATCGTAGTTGTTGGTGACGGAAATGGTGTAATAGGCTATGGTCTTGGTAAGGCTGGTGAAGTTACAGCTGCTATCGCTAAGGGCGTTGAAGCTGCAAAGAAAAATCTGGTTAAAGTTCCAGTTCTGAACGGAACAGTTCCTCATGAGGCAACTGCAAAGTTCGGTGGAGCTCGTGTATTAATCATGCCAGCATCTGAGGGTACCGGAGTGGTAGCCGGTGGTGCTATGCGTGCAGTACTCGAGAGTGTAGGTGTTACAGACGTTCTTGCTAAGTCAAAGGGCTCTTCAAATCCTCACAACCTTGTAAAGGCTACAATCGAGGCACTTGCTAATATGCGCGATCCTAAGACTGTTGCTGCTAACCGTGGTGTTAATTTGACTAAAGTATTTAAAGGATAAGGAGGATAACCATGGCAACAATAAAAATTAAGCAAGTTAAAGGCCAGGCTGGTCGTCCTATCGATCAGAAGAGCACTTTGGAATCGCTCGGTCTTGGTAAGATCAATCGCGTCGTAGAGCGCGAGGACACACCATCTCTTCGCGGCATGATCCGTAAGGTTGCACACCTCGTAGAGGTTATTGACTAATTGTTTATCAACTAAAAAAAGATTTGACAATGGAATTATATAATTTGAAACCAGCTGAGGGTTCTACTCATAACAGCAAACGTGTAGGTCGTGGTTACGGTTCTGGTAAGGGACGTACTTCTACTCGTGGACATAAGGGTGCTAAGGCTCGTTCTGGTTACAAGAATAAGATTGGTTTTGAAGGAGGTCAGATGCCACTTCAGCGCCGTCTGCCAAAATTCGGTTTCCAGAATATCAACCGTGTAGAATACAAGGCTATCAATATTGGTCTTATTCAGGCGTTGGCAGATAAGCTTGGCGTAAGCAAGATTGGTATTGAAGAACTGATTAGCGCAGGTTTTATTAACAAGAAACATTTGGTAAAGGTTCTTGGTAATGGTGAAATCACTTCTAAGATTGATGTTGTAGCTCATGCATTCTCTGCAAAGGCTGAAGCAGCAATTACTGAGAAGGGTGGTACTGTTACAAAACTCTAATAAAGTACTAAGATAATGAATAAACTTAAGAATCTCAAGCTTGTCAAGACCCTGATCAACATATGGAAAGTTGAGGATCTCCGTGTACGTATCGGTATCACTCTGCTTTTCGTTGCTGTCTATCGTTTTGGCTCTTATGTAGTGCTTCCTGGTATTGATACTGATGCACTGCAGGGACTGAAAAATCAGACAGAAGGTGGACTTATGTCATTGCTTGATATGTTCTCAGGTGGAGCTTTTTCTAAGGCCTCTATCTTTGCACTTGGAATCATGCCTTACATCTCTGCATCTATCGTTATGCAGTTGTTAGGTATTGCTGTTCCATACTTCCAGAAGATGCAACGTGAGGGTGAAAGCGGAAGAAGAAAGATGAATCAGTACACTCGTTACTTGACTGTAATCATTCTTTTGTTCCAGGCTCCTTCATATCTAGTTAATCTGAGAATGCAGACTGGTGGAACTGCACTTTATTCTTCATTGAATTGGTCTATGTTCCTCTTTGTTGCGACTATCATTCTTGCTGCAGGCAGTATGTTCATCCTTTGGTTGGGTGAGCGTATTACAGATAAGGGTATTGGAAACGGTGTTTCACTCATCATCATGATTGGTATCATCGCACGTTTCCCTTCAGCATTCACACAGGAACTTATTACACGATTCACAACTCCTCAGGGTGGTGGTCTTGTCATTTTCCTTGTTGAAATTGTAATATTTCTGTTTGTTATTGCTGCAGCTATACTCCTTGTGCAAGGTGTACGTCGTGTACCAGTAAACTATGCAAAACTGATTTCAGGCAGTCGTCAAGTAGGCGGTGCTCGTCAGTACATTCCACTCAAGCCATATGCAGCTAATGTGATGCCTATCATCTTTGCTCAAGCAATCATGTTTATCCCAATCACAGTTGCCGGATATGTGTCTGGCGGAAAACTAAGTCCTGGTATGAGCTTGCTTATCGATAATACAAGCTGGTTGTATAATCTGATATTTGCCACACTGATTATAGTATTTACATACTTATATACTGCAATTACAATAAATCCTGTTCAAATGGCAGAGGATATGAAGCGTAACAATGGTTTCATTCCTGGTGTTAAGCCAGGTAAGGATACCGCTGACTATCTTGATAAGATTATGTCACGCATTACACTTCCAGGTTCATTGTTCCTAGCATTAATTGCAATTCTTCCTGCATTTGCAGATTTATTTGGTGTTCAGCGTGAATTCGCCCAGTTCTTTGGTGGAACATCGTTGCTCATCCTCGTTGGTGTTGTGCTTGATACACTCCAGCAGATTGAGAGTCATCTCATGATGAGACATTACGATGGTCTCTTGGATTCTGGTAGAATTCGTGGAGCTCACTAATGTAGGCATCAGATGGTGTATCTTAAGACTGACGAAGAGGTTGAGTTATTGCGGAAAGCAAACTTACTTGTTGGAGCCACTCTGGCAGAATTGGCAAAGGTCATCCGACCAGGAGTAACAACAAAAGAGCTTGACACTATAGCAGAAACCTTTATACGCGATAACGGAGCAATTCCGACATTCAAGGGATTTCCAAACCCTTATGGTAGTTCTTTTCCAGCAAGTATTTGTACTTCGGTTAACCACCAAGTTGTACACGGTATCCCTAACGATACTCCGCTAAAGGAGGGAGACATTGTCTCAATCGATTGTGGAACCAAGTTGAATGGATATTGTGGTGATTCTTGCTACACTTTCGCAATTGGCGAGGTGTCAGATGAAGTGAAGAAACTCCTTACAACTACGAAGGAAGCACTTTACAAAGGTATAGAAGAAGCCATAGTCGGACACCGCCTCGGCGATATCTCGAATGCCGTACAAACTCATTGTGAGGCTGAGGGATATGGAGTAGTAAGAGAATTTGTGGGTCATGGCATCGGTAAGGAAATGCATGAAGACCCTCAGGTTCCCAACTACGGAAGAAGAGGAAATGGTATGATGCTCAAAAATGGATTGTGCATAGCAATCGAACCAATGATAACGATGGGCACGAAAGAAATTTTCATGCAGGAAGATCGTTGGGGAATTGTAACACGCGATGGCAAACCAGCCGCACATTATGAACATTCCATTTGTGTTAGAAAAGGGAAGGCTGACATCCTCTCGTCATTTGAAGAAATAGAAAAAGTATTAAGATTAAATCATTAAGTATGGCTAAACAGTCTGCTATCGAACAAGACGGAACAATTGTAGAGGCATTATCCAATGCAATGTTCAGAGTCGAACTTGAGAATGGTCATGAAATTATCGCTCACATTTCAGGAAAGATGCGTATGCATTATATCAAAATCCTGCCTGGTGATAAGATTCGTGTAGAGATGTCTCCCTACGACCTTTCTAAAGGACGCATTACTTTTAGATACAAATAATATAACAGAATATGAAAACAAGAGCATCTTTAAAAAAACGTACACCAGATTGCGTTATTGTTAGACGTAAAGGACGTCTGTTTGTAATTAACAAGAAGAACCCTAAGTACAAGGTGCGTCAGGGATAATTCTTATTTTAGAATATTGAAATAATAAAATAATATGGCAATAAGAATTGTTGGTGTAGACCTCCCACAGAACAAGAGAGGTGAAATCGCGCTCACATACATTTTTGGTATTGGACGCAGTAGCGCAGCTAAAATCCTTGAAAAAGCTGGCGTTGATAAAGACATTAAAGTAAAGGACTGGAACGATGAACAGGCAGGTAAGATCCGTGAGGTGATTGCTGCAGAATATAAGGTTGAAGGTGACCTTCGTTCAGAGGTTCAGCTTAACATCAAACGACTGATGGATATCGGTTGCTATCGTGGAATCCGTCACCGTCTTGGTTTGCCCGTTCGCGGTCAGAGCACAAAGAACAATGCTCGTACTCGTAAGGGTAAGAAGAAAACAGTTGCAAATAAGAAAAAAGCTACTAAATAATAGAACAATATGGCAAAGAAAACCACTTCTGCTAAGAAGAGAAATGTCAAGGTTGATGCTCAGGGACAGCTTCATGTCCACTCATCATTCAACAACATTATTGTTAGCCTTGCAAACAGCGAGGGTCAAGTTATCTCTTGGTCATCAGCCGGTAAGATGGGCTTCCGCGGTTCAAAGAAGAACACTCCGTATGCAGCCCAGATGGCAGCACAGGATTGTGCAAAGGTCGCATTCGACCTTGGTCTGCGTAGTGTGAAGGCTTATGTCAAAGGACCAGGTAATGGTCGTGAAGCTGCAATCCGTGGATGTGTAGCTGCTGGAATCGGTGTAACAGAAATCATAGATGTTACTCCACTGCCACACAATGGATGTCGCCCACCAAAGAGAAGAAGAGTTTAATACACACAATTTCGAAGATTCAAATTTGTTCGACCCATTATAATCGCATCTTTCCTTTCTGCGGTTGCTGCTGAGGGTGGGGCAGATAAGAAAAAAACAAAATCAATATGGCTAGATATACTGGACCTAAGTCAAGAATTTCTCGTCGTTTCGGCGAGGCCATCTTTGGACCAGACAAAGTTCTGTCTAAAAGAAATTATCCTGCAGGACAGCATGGTAACAACCGTAGAAAGAAGTCTTCTGAATACGGTCTCATGCTTGCAGAAAAGCAGAAAGCAAAATACACTTACGGCGTACTCGAGCGTCAGTTCCGTAATCTTTTTGAGAAGGCTGCTTCAAAAGACGGTGTAACAGGTGAAGTGCTTCTTCAGCTTCTTGAAGCTCGTCTCGACAATGTAGTTTATCGTCTTGGAATTGCAAAAACTCGTGCAGCCGCTCGTCAGCTCGTCAGCCACAAGCATATTACAGTTGATGGTGTTGTAGTTAACATTCCATCTTATTCTGTAAAACCAGGTCAGGTTGTGGCAGTTCGCGAAAAGGCAAAGAGCCTTGAGGTAATCGAAGCATCTCTCGCAGGTTTCAACCATAGCAAATATCCATGGATTGAATGGGACGAGAGCATTAAGGGTGGTAAGCTTCTTCACAACCCTGAGCGTGCAGACATTCCAGAGATTATCAAGGAGCAGATGATTGTCGAGTTGTACTCTAAATAATAAATAACACACAAAAAATGGCTGTATTAGCATTTCAAAAACCAGAAAAAGTTATAATGTTGGAGGCTGACGACAAGTTCGGAAAGTTTGAATTCCGTCCATTGGAGCCAGGCTTCGGAATTACCATCGGTAACTCCCTGCGTCGAATACTCCTTTCTTCACTTGAGGGTTATGCTATCAATACTGTTCGTATAGCAGGTGTTGAGCATGAGTTCTCAACTATTCCTGGAGTAAAGGAAGATGTTACCAACATTATTCTGAACCTGAAGCAAGTAAGGTTCAAGCAAATTGCTGACGGTGTAGAATCCGAGAAGGTGTCAATTTCCATTGAGAACCAGAAAGAATTCAAGGCTGGAGACATCTCAAAATTCCTCAGTGGATTTGGAGTGTTAAACCCAGATTTGGTTATTTGTCATTTAGACCCTCAGGCAACATTGGACATCGAGCTCAGTATCAATAAAGGCCGTGGATACGTTCCATCTGATGAGAATCGTGTTTACTGCAAGGATATCAATGAGCTGGCTATCGATTCTATTTACACTCCAATCCGTAATGTCAAGTTCGCTGTTGAAAACTATCGTGTACAGCAGAAGACTGACTACGAGAAGTTGATTATCGAAGTGACAACAGATGGTTCTATCCATCCGAAGGAGGCACTGAAGGAAGCTGCTAAGATTCTTATCTACCACTTCATGTTGTTCTCAGACGAGAAGATCACTCTCGAGAATTCAGATTTCGATGGAAACGAAGAATTCGACGAGGAAGTACTGCGTATGCGTCAGTTGCTTAAGACTAAACTCGTTGATATGGATCTCTCTGTACGTGCCCTCAACTGTTTGAAGGCTGCAGATGTAGATACACTCGGCGATCTCGTTCAATATAACAAGACAGACCTGCTTAAGTTCCGTAACTTCGGTAAGAAGTCTCTTACAGAGCTTGACGATCTGCTTGATAGCTTGAACTTGTCATTCGGAACAGATATTTCTAAGTATAAATTAGACAAAGACTAAGTAAACAATGAGACACAATAAGAAATTCAACCACCTTGGTCGTACTCATTCTCACCGTGCAGCTATGTTGTCAAATATGGCTACTTCTCTTATCCTGCACAAGAGAATTACTACAACACTTCCAAAGGCAAAGGCTCTTCGCGTATATGTTGAGCCACTCATCACAAAGGCAAAGGAGGACTCTACTGCTTCTCGCCGTGTAGTATTCAGTTATCTTCAGGACAAGTTCGCTATTAAAGAGCTCTTCGGTACTGTAGCACAGAAAGTAGGCGATCGTCCAGGTGGCTACACTCGTATTATCAAGCTTGGTAAGCGTGCAAACGATGATGCTGATATGGCATTCATCGAACTTGTAGACTTTGACGAGAATATGGCTAAGACAGAGGCTAAGAAGACTCGTACTCGTCGCTCACGCAAGTCTGCTCCAAAGGCAGAAGCTGCTCCAGTAGCAGAAACTGCACCAGCAGAAGAAGTTGTTGCTGAAACTCCAGCAGCAGAGGCACCAGCAAAGACTGAAGAATAATATTCAGTAATAATTTCAATATTCCCCAAAAGGCTATGCATGTTAAATGTGTAGCCTTTTTTCTTGTATTATTATTCTTCTTTCAAAAAAAATGCGTAAGTTTGCCACAGAAATAAAAACCTAAACCTTAATCACATGAAAAAAATATTAATCTTTCTCTTTGCCGGAATAGCTTTCTCGTCTGTTCTTTGTGCTCAGACGAAACTCGAAACATCTGCTCTGACAAGCACTTATAAGTATTCTGTCAATACAAGCACCAGACCTTATGGTATACATGACCCTTCTGTTGTGTGGAATTCAAGTAACAATACATTCTATGTGTATGGTTCGCACTATGCGGGCGCTAAGACTACTGACCTTCGCAGTTGGTCTGGTATATTCAATTATTATAAAGGTGGATACGATTCTATGAATGCTTATAAGGCATTCCAGTCAAATCCAACTCATCAGGTAAAGCGTTGTCTGCCTGGTAGTAGTGTACAAGATGAGGTTACTCTTGGGTCGTATGATGCTGCTGCTTTCTGCTCTACTTATGCTACTATAAAAGTTGGTGATCGTGAACCAACTACAATGGCTGCATGGGTTAGTGGCGACCAGTGGGCGCCAGATATTATTTATAATCCGAATATGGGTAAATGGTGTATGTACCTAAGTCTCAATGGAGATTATTGGGCATCTGTGATTGTTTTACTTACGAGTGACAGTCCTGAAGGACCTTTTACTTATGAGGCACCAATTGTCTTTGGTGGATTTAATAACCAGTCGTACTCAGAAAAAAAAGTTAATTATAAAAATACAGACCTTGAGATAGTTCTCGGCACACAGTCGTCGCTTCCTGGTAGATATAATACCAATAAATGGGGCTCTTTTTGGCCAAACTGCATTGACCCATGTGTTTTCTTTGATGAGGATGGAGAACTGTGGATTGCCTACGGTTCATGGTCTGGAGGAATCTTTATGCTGAAACTTGACAAGGAAACAGGTCTCCGTGATTATACATATACTTATAGCGGTACTGGTTCGTCACCGGATGCTAATGCAACAAGTGATGCGTATTTTGGAAAGAAGATAGCTGGTGGTTATTATGTCAGTGGCGAAGGTCCGTACATTCAGCATATAGGTGACTACTATTATCTTTTCATGAGTTATGGTGGTTTTGCTCCTGACGGTGGTTATGAAATGCGTATATTCCGTTCTTCAAGTCCTACTGGACCATATAAAGATGCAAGTGGGAATTCTGCGGTTTATTCAAGTTATGCAATGAATTACGGTCCTAATGCAACCACCAATAGGGGTATGAAGATTCTTGGCTCGTACAATGGTTGGGGCGAGCAGACTATGGGAGAATGTGCCCAGGGACACAACTCCGCATGTCAAGATGGTCAAGGTCGTTCTTTTGTAGTTTATCATACTAAGTTTAATAACGGAACTGCTGCTCATGCAATGCGAGTCCGTCAGCTCTTCCTCAATGAAAAAGGATGGCTTTGTGCTGCTCCTTTTGAGTTCAACGGAGAAACTCTGACTGATGCAGAGATTGCTTCTTCTCAGCCTTGGTCTGCTGAAGATATTGAAGGCGATTATCAGATTCTCATTCATCGATATAAATTGAATCATGTTAACTACGAGGAGGTAACTCCTGTAACTATTCATCTTAGTGCCGACGGTAAAGTTACAGGCGCATATACTGGTACTTGGCAGTATTCTCAGGAAGGGAAATCATATATACAGATTAAACTTGGTTCTGCCACTTACTACGGAGTTGTGTCTGAACAAACAGTTCAGGGCTCTAATGCTTCTTTGGCAACAGTTACAAGTACAGTCAAGGCACTTTGTTTCTCTGCTGTTGCACCAAGTGGTGTGCCTGTTTGGGGATATAAGTGGCAGCCTCAGTATGCAATTGCATATAACTACAATCAGCATAGTTCTGCAGAGTTGAAGAGAAATTTAACTGTGAAGAACAATATTACAATTTGGTTTGACCCTGTACATAATACAAGTCTCGAATGGACTTCGTCAAATCCGGATGTGCTTTCTGAAACAGGCAAGTATAACCCAACTGATGAAGTTGAACAAGTTACTATGACTTCTCGTTTGTCTGCTGGTAATTATTATTGGGAGAATAGTTATACAGCTAATTGTGCTGCAGCAACTTCAATTGATGGTGACCCATACGATGGAGTCGTAGCATACTATAACTTTGACGAAAAGCCTACGAAAAATCTGTTGAATGAAGAGCAGCGGGCAACATATGCTCATTCCAACACTTCAACACCTATTCCGGTGCTTGAAGGAGATTATTCACGTTTTGGACAGGTTGTTCATCAGTACGCAGGAGCAATAGGTTACAATAGCTACACTCGCATGACAAATCCATTGAAGGGCGCTACTAATCTCGATGGATTTACAGTCAGCTTATGGGTTTACCGTATGGATGCCAACGATAACTACAATGCGCTTTGGTCATTCTTTAATTCTACAGTAGCTTCAGCTGCTGGCGAGCGTCTCTTCTTTACAGGGAACAGCTATCTTGGCTATAACGATAATAACGGTACTTGGTTTGATGTCAATAACCCTGAAACTAAGGTTGTGGATCGTATCAATGCTGGTGCATGGCGACAGGTAACGGTTACATTCTCCAAAGAAAATGGTTATATGTTGTATCGTGACGGAACAAAATACATATCTGGCAACATGAAATATACGGGAAGTGTTGAGCAAAGCGAATTCGACTGGTCGAAGGTTATCGACTTTGTTACCTCTGCTGCATATTTCAACTTAGGTCTTGGTTCCTTCTGGGGATCTGCAGAGGCTAAGTTCGACGACCTCATTATTTATAATCGTGAACTTTCTGCTGACGATGTTAAGTCTCTTTACACTGAGCTCACTCGAGTAAATCCATTTGATGCTGGTACTATTACTGGTGTTGAAGACATAGTAGCAGAAGAACCAACTTCACAAACTGTTCAAGGCATCTATGACCTTATGGGACGTAGGGTAGAGGTGCCTTCTAAGGGAATTTACATTGTAAACGGAAAGAAAGTGCTGTTCAAATAGAATATTTTCAATAGTTTCATTTTTGCGCTCTAACTAGAGAAAAAATTTTCCTAGTTAGAGCGCAGATTTTTCTAGCTTTAGTTTGCATTTGTTAAGAGTGAAAATGCGTGTGCGCGTAAACAACAGTTAAAAATACGACCTTGTCAAAATATCTTTTCTAAAAATTTGTTTAGATAAGTAAATAACGTTTTCTTTGCAAACAAATATGTTTGTCCATGCATCGATTTGGCCAAATGTTGGTGCTGGTAACATATATTTTAATAACCTATTTAATTATCATTACGTGGAGCTCTTTATGGGCTTTAGTTATGTTTAGAAAAGAACTAATCTTTCTAATATTATGTCTTACAAAATTAAACGGAAAACACTATGCAACCGCCTTCTCGTAGGAAGTGCCTTGGTTGCTGCAAGTTTTGGCGTATTTTCTTGTTCCGACAAGTATGAATTGGACTCTGATTCTCAGCAGCCAAATAACTTGAACAGTATCTACGGATATCTGGAAGGGCAGGGCTATTACTCAACTTACTTGCGACTGATTAATGATCTTGGTGAGAAGGATGTGCTTAGCCAAACAGGTAGTAATACTCTGTTTGCAGCTGACGATGAAGCATTTGCACGATTCTTCGCTAACAACGCTTGGGGCGTAAAGAGCTATGAAGAATTGACGCCGGCTCAGAAGAAGCTTTTGCTTTATTCTTCAATGATTGACAACCCTTACTCTACGTCTATGCTTTCTACAGCAGACGGACCTATCAAAGGTGAGGTGTTCCGTCGTTCTTCATCAGTTACTATTTACGACTCTGTGCTTGTCGTACCTAATGATGATCCACAGGGCATTATGCCTCAGACAGAACGTTTCGACCAACTCAGAGCAAGTACTACACGCAAGAGTACTGTTCTCTTTGATGACCAGTCGCAGACTAACCCAATGATTCACTTCAATGCTCAGTTCCTGACATCTAACAAGATTCTCTCTGACGACATTGATTTTATGTATGGTAAGTGGCTTGGTTTCGGACAGCGTACAGAAGAGGACGTTTATGTTAACAATACCAAGGTTGTTGAGGCTAATATATTCTGTAAGAATGGTTTCGTACATCGTGTTAACGAGGTTCTTCTTCCATTGAGCAACTTGGCAGAAACAATTAGAAAGACATCCAATACACAATATTTTAGTAGTATTCTTGAGCGCTTTGCTGCAGTAGCATACGACAAAAATCTGACTGATGCTTATAATAACAGTAAGGGTACAGCGTATGACTCAGTATTCATTAAGCGCTATTATTCAGATCGTTCTTGGGGATCAACAGCCAGTGGTGCTAATGCGGACAAGAAATTTGATACAGATAAGGATGGTCGAACATTCGATGGTTCACTTCTCTTTGATCCAGGATGGAACGGCTTGTATCCGCAGATGACCGCAAAGGGTTCTGATGCCATGATGGAAGATATGATTGTAATGCTTGTTCCTAATGACAAGGCATTGAAGTCTTGGTGGGATGGTGAAGGTGGTCTGGATATCCACAATTTCTATGCAAAAGGTATAACAGACACTAAGGAGGGTTTGGAGAAGGTTCCAGTATCAGTACTTGACGACCTTGTAAATGCAGGTATGAAAACTCCTTTTACAGCTACTATCCCTTCGAACTTCAGTAATATTCTTGACGATGCCAATATGAAACTTGGCATCACAACTGCTGATATCGATAGTGTAATCCTTTCGAGCAATGGTCTGATTTACGTTACTAATAAGGTGTTTGCTCCTACAGCTTACTCTTCAGTACTCAGTCCTGCTGTTATCGATACAATTCGCTTCAGCGCCATTGCTAATGCAATTGAGAATCTTGATTATCAGGCATATCTGAACTCTATGGTTTCTAAATATACATTCCTGTTGCCTACAAATCAGGCTCTCGAATCATATGTTGACCCAGTTTCATACTATTATTCATCACCACAGATGTGGAAGTTTAATATTGATAGGACCAAGTCTTTGGCTCAGCGTCTGTCTATTGAAGCTTATAACTGCGTAATAGATGTTGATGGCACTCCTGCTCCCTTTGGTTCTGCAAGAAAACTGACTGGCGCAAAGGAAACTCATATCAAGGACCGTTTGGAAGAGATTCTTGACAACTTGATTATTACTCAGGAATATACTCCTGGTAAGGAATATTATAAGACCAAAGGTAATACTTTCGTTCGTATCAAACCTTCTTCATCTGCAAGTGGTCTTGACGTTGCTGCAACTTATCAGTATCAGTATAATGAACCAATCGTAGTCAACGATAATTCTGAATCAAAATACAATAAGCAGAATGGTACGACACTTGTTGTTGATAAGATGCCTATGGGAGGTCCTGCTTCTGTAGCCCAGATGTTGTCACTTGTCCCTGATTTCTCTGAATTCCTTTGGGTTCTTGAGAATAGTGGAGCTCTCAGTAAATCAAACTCTAAGGATAAGTGGCTTGCTGCTGATCAGACCTTCGGAAACTTGCTTAATATTAAGAGCAAGGGTATGATTGGTGCAGAGGATGCAACAAGTACTACAAAGGTCACTTACTTGCTCAATAACTACCATTATACTATATATGCTCCAACAAATGCAGCAATGGCTCAGGCATATGCAGACGGTTTGCCAGATGCAAATGCAATGGCTCTCGCAGAACAGTTGGATGAAGAAGAAAGTAAAGGTGGTACTAAGGAATCTCATGTAGATTCACTCAAGGAAGTGCTTCTCGACTTTGTGAAATATCATATCCAAGATAATTCTATCTTTATTGACCAAGGTTTTGTTTCTGGTGAGTATGAGTCAGGAAAAACTGAACTTATCAAATCTACTTCAGTTGATGAAGAAACAGGTCAGGAGAAACCATGGGATGGAACATACTCTCCTGGTCGTCCATATAAGCTCAAAGTCAATGTTTCTCCAAGTGGACTGACTGTAACAGACGTTATGGGCAATACTCGCAATGTAGTTACATCTGGCAATGCATATAATATAATGGTACGAGAATATTGGGCAGATGGAACTAGTGCAAATACAATTCCAACAAACACCACTCTGAACAACTCATCATTTGCTGTTATTCATGCAATTGACGGACCACTCTATTTTGATACAGCTGATCCGAATGACAATCAGTTCAAGTACAAGTATAAGAAGCTTGGTGGTGATTCTACATCTTCTGTAAAACGTCGCTAATAAATCAATATCATGAAAAAAATATTATCAATTCTCATGCTGTTTGTTGGTGTTTGCATAAGTGCAAATGCCCAAGTGAAAGCAGGCGATATAGTTAGTGGTCAGATTTGGGACGACCTCGAACCATTGATGATGGTTAATGTTGTCGAAATAGACCATAACAACCGTATCGTAGCAGCGGGAACAACCGATATCAACGGTAACTTCTCGTTCAAAATCGTGAATCCCAAAGATAAGATTCGTATATCTTATATTGGTTGCGAAACAAAGGTGCTTCCTATCACCAAACGTTCATTTGGTAAGATTGTACTTACCAGTCAGACACAGTTGAAGGAAGTAGTGGTTAAAGCAGTTAAGAAGACACAGACATCTGGTCTCCAGATTCCTGTTACTGAAATTTCAGTTGCTCAGCAGTCTATCGACATGAAGGAATTCGAAGGCTTGGCAATGACCAGTGTCGACGAAGCATTGCAGGGACGTATCTCAGGTCTCGATATCGTTGCCAACTCTGGTAACCTCGGTTCTGGTACAACAATGCGTCTGCGTGGTGTGGGTACTATCAATGGTAATGCCAACCCTCTGATTGTTGTAAACGGAAATGTTTGGACAAACGACGCTGATGCTGACTTCGACTTTACCAATGCTAACGAAGATAAATTTGCAGAACTTCTGAATGTTAACCCTGAAGATATCGAGTCAATCTCAGTCCTCAAGGACGCTGCTGCTACAGCAATCTGGGGTTCTCAAGGTGCAAATGGTGTAATCGAAATCAGAACTAAACGTGGTAGCCGTGGTAAGACAAAGGTGAACTACTCATACCGTTTCTCTGGAAGCTGGATTCCAAAGAGCTACAAACTGCTTAGTGGTGACGATTATACAATGTATTTGAAGGAAGCATACTTCAACACAACTCAGAATTCTGAATTTGCTACAGCCGGTAAAACTAACTACATTCCGGAAATCGCGTACAACAAGGAGTTCTCTGAGTATGAGATGTATAACAACAATACAGACTGGGTAGATGCTGTTACACAGTTCGGTCAGAACCATCAGCATTACGTTGCTCTTACCGGTGGTGGTGAAAAGGCTAACTTCCGTATTTCCGGTGGTTACGACCATCAAACAGGTACCATCATCAAACAGGTTCTGAATCGTTTCACTACACGTGTAGCCCTCGACTACTTCGTCAGTGACCGTATTAAGGTAAGTTCAAACTTTGACCTTACTCGTACAAAGAACGAAAAGAACTACTATAATGACCTTCTTGGTCAAGCTCAACGTAAAATGCCTAACCTTGCTATTTATCAGCAGGATGAGTATGGTAATGAAATGGGAGAATTTTACACAATGAACCCATACCTTACCGCAGCACAGGCTGGTTATAACGCAGGTTCTGGTCAGCATGCAGGACAAAAAGACTTGTTGAAAGATCAGTATGGACTGGCTAACACTATCGCTGTTG
>JAEEGF011702319.1_pt1 | contig 45011 bp, 32 predicted proteins | sample 9134171 | NCBI WGS metagenome assembly JAEEGF01 (sample SAMN16246542, study PRJNA631951) | gut metagenome | biome: gut microbiome; feature: rumen; material: AP-attached | host: Bos | place: Iran: Karaj | collected 2018-10 | reverse complement strand
AGGGGAGCCTCGCCGTTGCGGCCGTAGAGGGCCTGGTCGAGGTCGCTCTGCTCGGTCTTGGTGGGCAGACCCGTCGAGGGACCGCCACGCTGGACGTCGACGACGACGAGCGGCAGTTCGGTCATCACGGCAAGACCCAGAGCCTCACTCTTCAGGCTCAGGCCGGGGCCGGAAGTGCTGGTGCAGGCCAAGGCACCGGCATAGCTGGCGCCGATAGCGCTGCAGATACCGGCAATCTCATCTTCGGCCTGGAACACACGGGCTCCGAGGCTCTTGTGCTTGGCCAGCTCGACCATCACATCGGTGGCGGGGGTGATGGGATAGGAACCCAGGAAGAGGCGGCGGCCGCTCTTTTCAGAGGCTGCCAGCAGACCCCAGGCCGTGGCCACGTTACCGGTAATGTTGCGATAACGGCCCTTCTCCATCTTGTCGGCTTTGGCGACCTCGAAGATGTGCGAATGCATCACCTCCAGCTTGTCGGCATATTCATAACCCTCGGTCAGCACGGCCTTGTTCAGGGCCACGACGGCGGGTTTCTTGGCAAATTTGCGCTCCAGATAGGCAAAGGTCTGGTCCAGGCTCTTGTGGGTGGCATAGAAAATGATGCCGAGGGCGAACATGTTGCGGCTCTTGTCGGCAGTCTTCTTGTCCACGCCTTGTGCGTCGCCGATCTTCTCGGTGAACGAGGTGATGGGAGCCTTGATGATGGTGTAGGCGCGCTCCAGCTCGTCGGTGAAGGGGTTCTCCTTGTAGCCGGCCTTCTCCATGGCCTCGTCGGTGAAGGTGTCGATGTCGACGATGACAGTGGCACCCTTCTTGGCCCACTTCAGCTGCGACTTGAAGGCGGCGGGATTCATTGCCACCAGAATATCGCACTTGTCGCCGCTCGAGTAGATGTGGTTGCCCACATGCACCTGGTAGCCGCTCACACCAGCGATGGTGTTGTGCGGCGCACGGATCTCTGCAGGATAATCGGGGAAGGTGGCGATGTCGTTGCCCGTCAGGGCCGATGCGTCGGAGAACAGAGTGCCGCTAAGCTGCATGCCGTCTCCCGAGTCGCCAGCAAATCGGACCACAAGGTCCTCTCTATTAACTATCTGATTTTCTGACATGTTATTTATATGTTTTGTTATTTTTTTTAAACTTTGAAAGTGCAAATATACGAAATAAAAAACGACCTTGCAAAAATAATTTTCAACCGCTGGGTGAAAACCTACCCCACAGGCGTCAACTTTCACATAATCTCGCAAGCCGCGACAAAAATACAAATAATAATAATGTAATTTGGAATAAATATTTTTCCTGAGACACCGTCGATACACATTCGAATAGCCTCCCCCCAAAAACTCTTAACTCTTAACTTTTATCTCTTATCTCTTAACTTTTATCTCTTATCTCTTAACTATTAACTCTCATCTCTTATCTTATTTAATAGAACACAAAATGTAACGTCGTGTCCTCCCCTTTGATTGAATTCAGATAGTCGCGGTACATCCAGCGGCCGTCCTTGCGCACCAGCCACTCCTTTTCGGCACTTTCTTCGTCGTAGAAGTAGCTTGGCGAGGTGCTGAAGCCTACGAACGGTTCCCAACCTCCGCCCCCGAGGGCGTAGATGTCGCAATGGATGATGTCCGCCACCGTTGCGAAGCAGGGGACGATGGCAACGGCTCGCCGGCTGTCCTCCTCCAGCACACTGCAGTAGTACAGTCCGATGGCGTCAGGAATGCGCAGCTGTTCCTTGCCTTTCAGAAACAGCACTGCCTCCACCTTGTTGTCGACAAACCAGTAGTCCCAATCCATCGTCGTCTCCATCGAGGCGGGATCTGGGATGCTGTCGAGGAAACGCTGCCGGGAGTCCGACCAGAGGCGTACCTGCAGGGTGTCTTTCTGGGTGGAAGAGAGGAAGTTGTCGACCCAGTATTCGGGTTCGTGGCGAAGGAACCTGATGGTCCCTTCGCCCGGTGGTGTCGCCTGCACGCATCCGCCGCCACCCACAATGAGTAATATCAAAAAACCTATCAACATATTAACCTTATCTTGCCTATCAAATCTATCTAACTCATAACTCATAACTCTTAACTCTTAACTCTTAACTCTTATCTCTTATCTCTACAGCAACGCCCCATTCCAAAAGATGTATATGTGTTCCGCGGCTCCTTGGTGACCTAACATGTACTCTCCGAAGCGGTTGACGTTCTCCTGCTCCGCCAGGCATTCATATTGGATGATGGCGACTTTGTCGTCTGGATGCTGCTCGATATGGCGGAGGAAAGTATAGGCTATCAGTCGCTTGTAGTAGTTGAAGCGCACATTGGTCCGTTCGCAATAGGTGGAAGGGCAGCTGTGAAGGTTGGTGTAGGCCACGCGGTAGGCTCGCCACACCAACGGCATCATCGGCGAATAGTTACCCGAGGTGAAGGCCTCCTCAGCATCCTTAAGAAGCATGGCGGAGGTATCGGACGAGGAGTAGATGGTGCTTCCGAAGAGGGTGAAAAGCATCGCCATCCGGGTGTCGAAGTTCTTCTCCTTGCAATAGAGATCGTACAGGTCGGCGACCATGGTGTCAGTGGGGGAAGCTTCCTGGCCGATATAGTCGTTGTAGTGCTCCTTCAGCGATTCGGGCAGGAAGTTCTGCGGGCTGATGCGGGGCACGATTGTGTCGGTGTAGTAGACGGAGTCAACCTCGGGTGTCCACCACGATAGTCTCCTGTAGACATCGGAGACGTCGCTCGCCGTGCGGTCCTCTTTCCCTTCCGTGTCCACGTCGCGGGCCTCCTTCAGCCTGCCGACGGTCCAACTGTCGCTGATGCCTTTGAAAGTGATTTTCCTCCACGAATCCAGCAACTCCTCCTTCATCCCCTCGTCCTGGTCATACCGGTACCAGGTATCGACATCCGTCGTGATGGCGTTGAGATTATAAAGATAATTGTAGAAATCCGCCATGCGGCGCAACGTGGTGTCGCCGCCCTCCTCCCACAGCAGCGGCTGCTCGAAATGGGCGTAGAAGGCCACCTCGCCGGAATCGATAAGAGCCTGCTCCTGCTGCACGATGGTGGAGTCGTTCAGCATGGCTACGAAGAGCTTGTCGCGATAGTTCTCTTGCCCTTGCGTATTCTGTTCATTTTTGTCCGAGGAGCACCCTGCGGCGAGGATGCCAGCCGTCAGCATGACGGCGATGATGTGCTTGTTTCTGTTCATGGTGTGTTGTTTTTGATTTTTTTTTGCAAAGATACGACAAAAGTCACAACCGGCCACCCTGTCTTTCTCACAATGTACAAAATACCCCCTCTGGCGTATGAAACAACCTCCAGGGGTATTCGATGGCTCCTTTCCGGCACCTTCCCATGGTCTTTTTGTTCCTTTTTTGCTCTCATATCGAAAAATAATAGTATTTTTACACCTCAATTATGATTGCCCTCGATACTACATATCTGATATTGTTCGCTGCCAATCTGGCATTTATCGTCACCCACCTCTACAGCTGGCTGCTCAAGTGGTTCTATAAACCACAAGCCTATCGCGAACACTTCCACGAGTTTTTCCCCGCCCAGCGCTCCGTGGGCTACAACTCCAACTACAACTCGCAGGCCCAGGAGAACTGGCACGAAGACAATACCTTCGGCAGCAGCTGGTAGTGTGTGCAGCATATGACCAAATTATGACCAACTAAATAACCAGACAAAGTAGTTCGTGTTTCAAAGAATGAATAGTGTTGCACAAAAGCGGCATTTATATGGAAAAATGTCGCGTATGTACAACATTTTTTTTCTTTTCGCAGATTGTGGGTAAGAAAGACTCTTATGTCTTTGCCCACGACTGGGATATGCCCGACAGAGCCAAGCTGTCCCTCTGGATGTTGGGTTTTTTGTATTGAAATGAGTGATTGGATAGTGTCATTTAGATGCGTCATTAGACGCATTTTTTCTATGAAATCTATTAAAAAATGACCAAATTTGGGATATAAAAGAAAAAGGATTTTGTATTTTCGTTCATTTTGAACTACTTACAAAATCCTTTGGTACCCCGGGAGGGACTTGAACCCTCACGCCGTTGCCGGCAGCAGATTTTGAGTCTACCGTGTCTACCATTCCACCACCAGGGCTTGTTTCAGTTACTCTTTCTCTCCGTGAAATCGGGTGCAAAAGTACACACTTTTTTCGACATGGAGAAATTTTTTTTGGCTGAACCAATTATTTTTTGTATTTTTGCACACGTTTTCAGTCACTAAGATTGGATAAAAAAGTAAACGATACAACTAAAAATCAATAGTATAATGAGCGACATGCGTTCTGACAAGGTGTTCATTTTTGCCGGTCGCGCCACCGAAAACCTGGCACGCCGTGTGGCGGAAATCTATGGTATTCCGCTGGGCAATTCTACGGTTTTCCAGTATGCCGACGGCGAATTCCAGCCCTCTTATGAGGATACCATCCGCGGTGGCATCGTCTTCATCATCCAGTCTACTATCCCGCCGACAGACAACCTCTTCGAGCTCCTTATGATGATTGACGCCGCCAAGCGCGCCTCCGCCGAGAAGATTGTCGCCGTGATTCCTTACTATGGTTTCGCGCGTCAGGACCGCAAGGACAAACCTCATGTGCCCATCGCCTCGAAGCTCATCGCCGACATGCTGATGGTCTCGGGTGTGGACCGTGTCATCACCATGGACCTCCATGCCGACCAGATCCAGGGCTTCTTCAATATCCCCGTCGACCATCTCTATGGCTCGAGCCTCTTCATGCCCTATATCCGCGAGAAATTCGATATCGAGGATGTGATGTTCGCCAGCCCTGACATGGGTGGCAGCAAGCGCGCCGGCACCTATGCCAAGACGTTGAACAACAGCTTCGTGATCTGCTATAAACACCGTAACAAACCCAACGAGATTGGCGAGATGCGCCTCATCGGCGACGTGAAGGACAAGCATGTCATCCTGCTTGACGACATCATCGACACGGGCACCACCATCTGCAAGGCCGCCGCCATCATCAAGGAGAACGGCGCCAAGAGCGTGCGCGCCATGATCACCCACCCCGTGCTCAGCGGCCAGGCCATCGAAAAGGTGGAAGCCTCCGAGCTCGAAGAGCTGGTAGTGGCCGACACCATCCCGCTGAAACGCGAGAGCAGCAAGATACATGTCCTCAGCTGCGACTGGCTGCTGGCCGAGGCCATCCGCCGCGTGGTCAACTACGAGAGCCTCGACAACCTCTACGAGACCACCCTCCACCGCAAGGGCGTCATCCACAGAATGAACGAATAAATGAATGCTTGAATGTGCGATTGCGTAATGCTTGAGTGCTACGCAGTCAAACAGACAGACATAATTAAACAATCAAACAATTAAACAATTAAACAATCAAACAATGAGAGTAGTATCAATGAGCGGTTCTCTCCGAGAGAACGTAGGGAAAAAGGATGCTAAGGCTCTGCGTCGCGACGCCAAAGTGCCTTGTGTCATGTACGGTAAAGGCGAGCAGATTCTGTTCAGCGTTGACCAGACCGCTTTCCAGCGCATTCTGTTCAACCCCGAGCCCTGCTTCCAGAAAATCACCATCAACGGCACCGACCACATGGCCATGCTGAAAGACATCGAGTTCCACCCTGTGACCGAGATCGTCTATCATGCCGACTTCTATGAGCTGACCGACGACAAGCCCGTCGTGATGTCCATCCCCGTCCACACCACTGGCACCAGCAAGGGTGTCATGAAGGGCGGCAAGCTGGCTTACAAGCAGAAACGCCTCAACGTGAAGGCTATCCCTGCCAACATGCCCAGCGAAGTGCTCCTCGACATCACCAACCTCGATGTCAACCAGCGCATCCGCGTCCAGGATATCGCCTGTGAGAATTACACCATCCTCAACCCCAAGAGCGCTGAGGTGGTCAATGTGATGAGCACCCGTGCCAGCGCCACCTCCGACGAAGGCGAGGGCGAAGGCGAGGCCGCTGCCGAGTAATCGACTACGGACACACACCAACCAATGGGCGAGCCTTGCGGCCCGCCCATTATTATTAAACGACAATGGAAACTATAAAAAAGATATACAAGATAGGGTACGGTCCCAGCAGCAGCCACACCATGGGACCCCATCGCGCAGCCACTATGTTCGCTGCCCGCACCAAGAATGCCGTGCGCTACCGCGTCACCCTCTACGGCTCCCTCGCCGCCACCGGCAAGGGACACCACACCGACCTCGCCATCACCCGCGGCTTGGCACCCAAGGATGTGGAGATCGTCTGGCGGGTGGATGTGGTAAAACCCTTCCACCCCAACGGGATGCTCTTCGAGGCGTTGGACGCCAAGGGTGGGGCGGTGGACTCCTGGCTCGTCTACAGCATCGGCGGCGGATACCTAGCCACAGAGGAAGGCGAGGTGCCGCTGGGCATCACTCCCGAAGGCGAGGTGTACCCGCACGACACCATGAAGGATATCATGGAGTATATCGACAAGGAGGGGCTGAGTTTCTGGGAGTATGTGGAGCAGTGTGAAGACGGAACGCTGTGGATGTATCTCGCGGATATGTGGCAGCAGATGCAGCAGACCATCGAAGAGGGGCTGCAGGACGACCGCGTCATTGCCGGCGGCCTGCACCTGCGCTCCAAGGCCCACCAGTACCATGTGCGTGCCAGCGGCTTCAAGCCCTCGCTGCAGAGCCGCGCCCTGGTCATCGCCTACGCCCTGGCCACCAGCGAGCAGAACGCCTGCGGCGGTCGCATCGTCACCGCCCCCACCTGCGGCTCCAGCGGCGTGCTGCCCGCCGTGCTCTACCACCTGAAGACCGCCCACGGCTTCAGCGACCGTGAGATACTGCGCGCCATGGCCACCGCCGGCCTCTTCGCCAACGTCATCAAGACCAACGCTACCATCAGCGGCGCCGAGGCAGGCTGCCAGGCCGAGGTGGGCAGCGCCTGCGTGATGGCCGCTGTGGCCAGCAACCAGCTCTTCGGCGGCAGCCCCAAGCAGATAGAATATGCCGCAGAGATGGCCATGGAGCACAACCTCGGCCTCACCTGCGACCCCCTCTGCGGCCTCGTCCAGATACCCTGCATCGAACGCAACGCCATGGCCGCCCTGCGTGCATTGGACATCAACATCTACGCCATGATGAGCGACGGCCGCCACATCATCAGCTTCGACAAGGTGGTGAAGACGATGAAACTCACCGGCCACGACCTGCCGAGTCTCTACAAGGAGACCTCCCTCGGTGGACTCGCCCTCAACGATTGACCGGGCAGTCCCTTCCCTGCACCACTGTGCTTTTTTCGCCACACCATGAACCTATCATCGCCTACTGTGGTAGGAGTTGATACGGTGTTGGTACGGTGATGGTACGGGGTTCGTACGGAGGGTGTAGCTTTTGGTACATAGGTTGTTAGCGTTATAATAACGGGGAGAAAAAAGGAGTGTCACTTTTCTGTGACACTCCTTGTGTTTTTACTAAGAATGTTCTTCCTAGTCTTCTAAAGCGTAGCCGAAACTCTTGAGGGCACGGTCGCTGTTGCGCCAGTCTTTCAGCACTTTGATGTGCAGGGAAAGAAAACATTTCTTCCCCGTGAACTCTTCGATGTCCTTGCGGGCTTCGATGCCCAGCTTTTTGATGGCTTTGCCCTGGTGGCCTATGAGGATGGCTTTCTGTGATTCGCGCTCGACGAAGATGAGGCACGAGATGTTGTCGATGCCGTCCTTCTCCTCGTAGGCTTCCACTGCTACCTCGCAGCTGTAGGGGATTTCCTTTTGGTAGTAGAGGAGGATCTTCTCACGCACTATCTCGCTGACAAAGAAGCGCATGGTGCGGTCGGTGAGCTCGTCGGTGGGGAAGTAGGCGGGGTGCTCGGGCAAGAGCTCCAGCACGGTGTCGAAGATCTTGCTGACATTAAATCCTTCTGTGGCGGAGCAGGGGATGACGATGGCGCGGGGGATCTGCTCTTGCCAGTAGGCCATCTTCTGGCGGATGGTCTCCTGGTCGGAGAGGTCTATCTTGTTGATGATGAGCAGCACGGGGGTGTTGCTGTCGATGACGCGCTGCAGCACGTGGCGGTTCTTGAAGGTCTCGCCCACCTCGGTGACGAGGAGGAAGAGGTCGGCGTCCTGCAGGGCGGTGCCGATGAAGCCCATCATCTGCTCGTGGAGCTTGTTGGCGGGGTTGACGATGCCGGGGGTATCGGTGTAGACTATCTGGAAATCATCCCCTTTGGCTGCGCCTTCGGCGCCATCCAAGCCAGCTTGATGGCTCTCGCTGGTGTGGCCGTTTACTATGCCCATTACGCGCTTGCGGGTGGTCTGGGCTTTGGAGGTGATAATGGAGAGTTTTTCGCCCACGAGGGCGTTCATGAGGGTGGACTTTCCTACGTTAGGGTTGCCAATGATATTGACGAAACCGGATTTCATTAGAAGTATTCGATGTTTCTAATCGTGGTGTACAGGGGCAGTTTGCGGTCGCCGAGGACTTCATACTCAGTGCAGCGGATCCAGTTGCCGTTGGCGTCGTATTCGCGTTCGTAGATGGTGACGAACATCTCGACTTCATCCTCGGTATAGTCGTAGAGGGTGTAGCTTTTGGGTTCGCCCTGCTCGTCGTATTCCCATCGTTTCTCCTGGATTTTCTGTTTGGAGCGGTCGTAGACCACGGCCTTGTTGATGGTGCCGTCTTCGTTGTAGACGTATTTCTCGCGTTTGTAGATGTCGTTGAACTGGTCGTTGTAGCTGCGCTGGTCGATGCGGCCGAGGTTGTCGTGTTTGAGGCGCATGCGGCTCTCCACCTGGCGTTCGGCGTCTTCGACATAGACTTCGATGAGGGTATGGTCGGCATCATAGACGTAGTAGGTGCGGCCGATGACGCGGTCCTGGTTGTCGACGACATGCTCGAGGGTCGTCAGGCCGAAGCCGTCGTGTTTGTAGCGGGTGCGGAAGATGATGTCCTCGGCCACGGAGAGGTAGATCTGGTTGCGACGCTGTCCTTTGGCGTTGTACTCGGTGATGAGGTGCTCCATCTGGTCGCCGCGCTCGAGGTTGTCGTTGAAGTCGTAGCGGGCTTCGTACATCACGGCGTCCACACGCTTCACGGTGCCATGCAGTCCGTCGTCCTTCAAGTCGTGACCGCTCTGTGCGGCGGCCGTGGCGCCCAAAGCCAGAAAGAGGATTGCAGCCAGTATCTTGTTAGTCTTCATCATTGTCCTATTTTTGTTTTCCCTTGATAACGAATGCAAGAAACATTTATTGTATACAATTTAAAAAAAATATTTCGCTTTCTTTTCGTATCTTTGCACTCTGTAAGAAAAAGACTATCTCTATGGAATCGACTATACTAGTGTGCTTTGCGGCCTATACGCTGCTGCTCTTTCTGGTGATGTGGCTCACCGGGCGCCGCGGTGCCAAGGGCAACGAGGCTTTCTTCCGCGCCGGACGCAAGTCGCCGTGGCCTGTGGTGGCCTACGGCATGATAGGGGCTTCGCTCAGCGGTGTGACCTTCATGTCGGTCCCCGGCGACGTGCTGGCCAACAAGTGGTTCTACATGCCCATGGTCCTGGGCTATGTCCTGGGCTATGCCACCATCGCGCTGGTTCTTCTTCCCCTCTACTATAAACTCAACCTCACCTCCATCTACACCTATCTCGGTCAGCGCTTCGGCTTCCGTAGTGAGAAGACCGGAGCCCTCTTCTTCATCCTCTCGCGTCTGCTGGGGTCGGCCCTCCGCATGTATCTCGTTGTTTTCGTGCTGTATGAGTTTGTTTTCGGTCCCATGGGTATTCCCTTCTGGGTGCCCGCGGTGGTCTTCATAGCCATCATCCTGCTATACACCTTCTCCGGCGGTATCAAGACCGTCGTCTGGACCGACATGCTGCAGACCACCTTCCTCATCCTGGCGGCCGTGGCTACCGTGGTGGCCATCCTGAACAGTCTCGACATCAGCCTGCCGGATCTTCTTAAAATCTCTTCCGACCAGGGCTATACGGACATGTTTAACACCGACCCCATGCACAAGAAATACTGGGTCAAGCAGCTCCTGGCCGGCATGTTCATCACCATCACCATGACGGGCCTCGACCAGGACATGATGCAGAAGAACCTCACCTGCAAGACCCTCCGTGACGCGCAGAAGAACGTGATGACCTCCAGCATGCTGTTCATCGTGGTGAACATCATCTTTCTCTGCCTGGGCGCCGCCCTCATCGCCTACGCCCACCAGACAACGGGCTTTGTCCTGCCCTCCAATCCCGACAAACTCTTCCCGGCTGTGGCCTTCAGCCTCAGTGGCTTCACAGGTGTTGTCTTCGTCCTCGGCATGGTGGCCGCGGGCTACTCTTCCGCCGATGGCACCCTCACGGCCCTCACCACGACCTTCTGCTACAACTTCCTGGGCTTCGGAAAAAAAGAAAAAGAATCAGGCGACTCAGAACCCAAATTTTCAATTTTCCATTTTCAATTGTCAATTCTAACCGTCCGCCGCCTTGTCCATGTAGGGTTTGCGCTGCTCTACCTGCTCGTGATCGTTGCTTTCCGGCCACTCCACAACGACTCCCTCATCACCATTATCTTCGACGTGGCGGGCTTCACCTATGGCCCCCTGCTGGGACTCTACGCCTTCGGCCTCTTCACCAAGCGGCAGGTTGACGACCGTTGGGTGCCTTTCATCGCCATTTTCTCGCCGGTCTTCTGCTACTTCGTCCGCCTATTTTCGCCCTCGTGGTTCGGCTACACTTTCGGTTTCGAAATCCTTCTCCTCAACGGCCTCGTCACCTTCCTCCTGCTTCTCCTCGCCCATCCGGGTCGGAAATTTTCAATTTTCAATTCTCAATTTTCAATTCGAAAATGAATTTTTACGTCACCATCCTCGGTTCCGGAGCTGCTCTCCCCACGGGCCACCGTCGCTGCAGTGCCCAAGTCGTCAATATCAACGGACTCAAACTCCTCCTCGACTGCGCCGAAGGTACGCAGGACGGTATTCGCCGCTGCCACCTCAAGCTCCAGTCCCTCGGCACCATCCTCATCTCCCATCTCCATGGCGACCATTTCTTCGGCCTTCCAGGACTCCTCTCCACCATGCATCTCTGCGGCCGCACAGAGCCCGTTACCATAGTGGCTCCCAAAGGAGCCAGGGAGGTCATCGAGACCACCTTCGAACTTACTGGCAACCACATAGGCTATGAGTTGAATTTTATCGAGATGGACTTCACGGAAGGTCTCCACAGGGTTTTTGAATGCCAGCGCTGCACCGTCGACGCATTCCCCCTCATCCACTCCGTACCCACCTTCGGCTTTCGCATCACGGAAGTGCCTCGAGGAAGCAACCCGGCACGTGTCTACACCTACTGTTGCGACACCGTCTATAGTGAAGATCTGGTGCCTTTTATGCGCGAATCATCGCTCCTATGCCTTGAGTGCACTTTCGCCAACGAACTCGAAACCCTCGCCACCGAGCGCCAGCACCTCACCGCCGGCCAGGCCGGTCGACTCGCCGCCCTCGCCGGTGTCCGTCAACTCCTGCTTACTCATATATCAGCACGTTACAAGGAACCACAAGTTCTTGCCGACCAAGCCATTGTTGAATTCCCCAACACCCTCCTGGCCGAAGACAACCTCGTGGTCGAGATCTCCTCAAGATAGACAGTGAATCAGTAAACAAAAAAGAACTGCTAAATTTAGCAGTTCTCTCAGCGGAGAGACAGGGATTCGAACCCTGGGACCAGCAAGCTGGTCAACGGTTTTCGAGACCGCCCCGATCGACCACTCCGGCATCTCTCCAATAGCTTTTCCCTTTTCGAAAACGGCTGCAAAAGTACGAACAAAAATCCAACTGGCAAAATTTACCCGTAAAAAAAACTTCTCTGTTTCCGCAACCCATTGGTTGCTATAGATTAACGAACGATGATCTGTAGAGAAAACGGTGGCGTACCTATGGCGAAAAAAACTCTTTTTAACTCTGATTTTAATAATTTTGACAGAAGAGACACAAGGGTGAAGAGGCAGGTAGGAGTCGGGGTAAAAGTAAAATTGTTTTTGCGGAACCAGGATTTTTTTGTATCTTTGTTCGTTTCATCTATTTGCCCCGTGGCAAATAATGGATTGAATAATAATTATATATAAAGAAAAAGTATAAAAAGTATATGGCCAATTTTCTAACCAAACTGTTCGGAAACAAGAGTCAGCGCGACCTGAAGGTGGTGCGTCCGTTCCTTGACGCCACGCTGGCGGTATATCCCGAGATAGAGAAACTCACCAACGACGAGCTGCGCGCCAAGACCATCGAGTTCAGGCAGCGCATAGCCCAAACCATCGAGGCCGAGGAGACCGAGCTCGCCGCCATGCGCAAGCGCATCGAGGAAGAATACGACATGCCTGTCGACGAGAAGGAATCTCTCTATAAACGCATCGACGAGCTGGAGAAACAGAGCTACGACAAGACCCAGGAGGTCCTCGACGATATCCTCCCCGAGGCCTTCGCCGTGGTGAAGGAGACCGCCAAGCGTTTCGCCCAGAACGAGGTCGTAGAGGTCACTGCCACCGACCACGACCGCGACCTCGCCGCGACCCACGCCTCCATCACCATCGAGGGCGACAAGGCCCTCTACCGGAACCACTGGATGGCCGGCGGCAACGAGATCACCTGGGATATGATCCATTACGACGTGCAGATCATCGGCGGCGTGGTGCTCCACAGCGGCAAGATCGCCGAGATGGCCACCGGTGAGGGTAAGACCCTCGTGGCCACGCTTCCCGTCTACCTCAACGCCCTGCCTGGCAAGGGTGTCCATGTGGTCACTGTCAACGACTACCTCGCCAAGCGCGACTCCGAATGGATGGGCATGCTCTTCGAGTTCCACGGCCTCTCTGTCGACTGCATCGACAAGCATGAGCCCCACAGCGAGGAACGTCGCCGCGCCTATGCCGCCGACATCACCTATGGTACCAACAACGAATTCGGCTTCGACTATCTCCGCGACAATATGAGTCGCAATCCCGACGAACTTGTCCAGCGTGGACACAACTATGCCATCGTCGACGAGGTCGACTCCGTGCTCATCGACGACGCCCGAACCCCCCTTATCATCTCCGGTCCCACCGGCAAGGGCGACGACGAGCAGGAGTTCTACCGCTTCAAACCTACCATCGAGAAACTCTACGGTGCCCAACGCACCATCGTCACCAACTGCCTTGCCGACGCCAAGAAAGGCATCGCCGCGAACCCTGACCCCAAGCCCACCGACGATTGCGCCATGCAGCTCCTCCGCGCCTACCGCGGCCTCCCCAAGAACAAGGCTCTCATCAAATACCTCTCTGAGAGCGGTATCAAGAGCATCCTCCTCAAAACGGAGAACTTCTTCATGCAGGAGCAGAACAAGAACATGCATATCATCGACGACGAACTGCTCTTCGTCATCGACGAGAAGAACAAGCAGGTGGAACTCACCGACAAGGGTATGGACTACCTCACCTCCCTCGGCGAGGACCGCAACTTCTACCAGCTTCCCGATATCGGCAGCGCCATCGCCGACATCGAGAACAATGACACCCTCACCCCCGAGCAGAAGGTCGAAGCCAAAGACAAGCTCTACAGCGACTTCGCTCTCCAGAGCGACCGGGTCCACACCGTCGACCAGCTCCTCAAGGCCTATACCCTCTTCGAACGCGATGTCGACTATATCCTCACCGAGGACAACCAGGTGAAAATCGTCGACGAGCAGACGGGCCGTATCATGGAAGGTCGCCGCTGGAGCGACGGTCTGCACCAGGCTGTGGAAGCCAAGGAGAACGCCAAGGTGGAGGCCGCCACCCAGACTTACGCCACCATCACCCTCCAGAACTACTTCCGCATGTACAAGAAGCTGGCCGGTATGACCGGTACCGCCGAGACCGAGGCTGGCGAGTTCTGGAACATCTACAAGCTCGATGTCGTCGTCATCCCCACCAACAGGCCCATCGCCCGCTTGGATATGAATGACATGATCTACAAGACCAAGCGTGAGAAATTCACCGCCGTCATCAATGAAATCAAACGTCTCACCGAGGAGGGCCGTCCCGTCCTGGTAGGTACCACCTCCGTGGAGACCTCCGAGCTCCTCAGCAAGATGCTTAAGATGCAGCGCATCCCCCACAATGTCCTCAACGCCAAGCTACACCAGAAGGAGGCCGACATCGTGGCCCAGGCCGGTGAACCCGGACGTGTCACCATCGCCACCAACATGGCCGGCCGTGGTACTGATATCAAGCTCAAGGGCGACGTGCGAGAGAAAGGCGGCCTCGCCATCATCGGCACCGAACGCCATGAGAGCCGCCGCGTCGACCGCCAGCTGCGCGGCCGTGCCGGCCGTCAGGGTGACCCTGGCTCCAGCCTCTTCTTCGTCTCCCTCGAAGACGACCTCATGCGCCTCTTCGGCTCCGAACGTATCGCCGCCATCATGGACCGTATGGGTCTCCAGGAGGGCGAGGTCATCCAGCACTCCATGATCACCAAGCAGATCGAACGTGCACAGAAAAAGGTCGAGGAGAACAACTTCGGTATGCGTAAACGACTCCTCGAATATGACGACGTGATGAACAACCAGCGCACCGTCATCTACAACAAGCGTCGCAACGCCCTGTACGGCGACCGCCTCTCCATCGATATCTCCAACATGTTCTACGACACCTGTGAGCTCCTCTATTCCGACGGTGAGGACTGGGAGGAATTCAAGATGGAAGTCATCCGCGTCTTCGCCCACGAGGTGCCTCTCTCCGAGGATGAGTTCCTCTCCCTGCGTCGCGACGAAGCCATCAAGCTCCTCTACGACCAGTGCTTCACCGCCTACCGCGAGCGTATGCAACACCTCTGTGAGCAGGCCTGGCCCTTCATCAAGAACGTCGCCGAGAATACCCGCTATATCAATGTAGCCTTCCCCATCACCGACGGCAAGAAGACCCTCAATGTCGTTGTCCCCGTCAAGAAGGCCTACGAGACCCATGGCCGTGAGGTGCAGCTCTCTATAGAGAAGAACATCACCTTGGCCATCATCGACGACCTCTGGAAAGAGCACCTCCGTGAACTCGACGATTTGCGCCAGAGTGTCCAGAACGCCGCCTATGAGCAGAAAGATCCCTTGCTTATCTATAAGTTTGAATCCTTCAAGCTCTTTGAGAAGATGCTCCTCAATATCAACCGAGAAATCACCACCTTCCTCTCCCGAGCCCAGCTGCCGCTGCGCCAGGAGAGCGACGTCCGTGAAGCCCGCCAGCCCCAGAGCGACCAGCGTGGCCTCCGTGCCGGCCGCGACAACAGCCTCGACCGTTCTGCCCAGCAGCAGCAACAGGCCATCGAAGGGTCGCGCCAGCAGCCCCAGAAGCAGATGCCTGTCCACGTCGAGAAGAAGGTAGGCCGCAACGACCCCTGTCCCTGCGGCAGTGGCAAGAAATACAAGAACTGCCACGGAAAAGACGAAGTATGATAACAGGTTGAACGAGTAGGGTGTAAGAGAGACGTAACAAAGAAAGAGGACAGCCATGAAGGCTGTCCTCAGTTTTTTTTATTGGTATGGAGGGTTACTCGTCGATGAATTTGCCGTCGGTCTCGAAGTTGAGGATCTGGACATCTTTCTCTTTTTTCCAGAAGAGGAAACCACTCTTCCTGGAGATGCGGGCCTGGTAGGTCATTTTGTTGCGGGCTTTGCGGGCCCAGACGTCGGTGATGGAGAAGCCTTTGAAGTTTTCCTTGACATAGTTGACGATGGCTTGAGGATAGTAGTCGCTGTTCTCGATGAAATAGTGAGTCTCCATGCCTCTGTTGGAGAAGACCATGGCCTGTTTGGTTTTTTCCTCGTCAAGGTAGGTGACCTTGAAAGTGTTCTCATCGATTTGCCACCACTGGATGGAAGTGGCATCTTTCACTTGACGCTGGAAGTCTTTGATGTAGTTGACTTTGACATCCTGTTCGTTGACGGCCTTTTGTGCGAAAAGGGCTCCTGAGGAGAGGAAAAATAGTGCTGCGATAAGTGCTATCTTTTTCATATACAAATTTTTATATTATTCAAACAATGGATTGTTACGGGGACAAAAATACGAAAGATGTTTGAGGTGTGCAAATTTTTTTTTAGCGAGGTTGGGTGCCGGCAAGCTGCAGGAGAACCTGCTCGCCGTCGCGGATGGTCTGGGCAAGCCAGTGGATTTTGAGGTCGAGGAGTTCTTGACATGGCAGCTGGGAAGCCGGGGGACAGGTTGACGGTGAGGAAGGATGGCGGAGGCGTTCGGTGAGATTGAAAAGGGAGAGGGCCACAGAGACAGAGATGTTGAAGCTCTCAGTGAAGCCATACATGGGTATCTTGACGTATTCGTCGGCGAGGTCGATAGCCTGAGGGGTGAGGCCTGTAAGTTCGGTGCCGAAGATGAGTGCCACGGGAGTGGAGATGTCGAGGTCGGTGATGAGGGTGTCGTTGGTGTGGGGAGTGGTGGCGACGATGCGGTAGCCGCGGCGGCGCAGTTCTTTATAGGCAGACTCGATGTCGGGGTAGGGGTAGTAGTCGACCCACTTGGAGGAGCCTACGGCGACGTCGCCGGCAGGGTTGAAGGGGTTGTTGCGCTCCACGACATGGACGTCCTGAACGCCGAAGCAGTCGCAGGAGCGGAGAACGGCGGCGGCGTTGTGCGATTGGTAGACATCTTCGAGCGCCACGGTGATGTGGCGTGTGCGCAAGGGGGCGATGCGGTCGATGAGCTGGCGGCGGTTGTCGGAGACGAGCTGCGAGGCATCGTTGTAAAGGGATTCCTTTTGCTCATAGGAGAGTTGAGAGAGGAGAGAGGCCAGAGGACTGGGATTGTTGAGGTCGATACGGGGCATGGTTGTTAATGCGTTAGTGCGTTAATGCGTTATTTTGAGGTTGTTAAAAATTTTTTGCAAAGATACGATTTTTTTTCGTATCTTTGTGTCCCAATAAAAAATAATGTTTAACGAATAATGGTAAACATTTAGAGTATGTTAGTTGGATACGATGCAAACAATGTATTCCGCAATAGTGGCAAAATGGGAGACTGGGCTCGTGCTTTGGTAAACCGTTTGGCCAGCCGAAAAGGTGCGTCGTTCCGTGCACTGCTGTTCGCCACGAGGATGAAGGCTGAGTACCGGTCGACGTTCACAAGCTATGCAAATGTGGGAACATTTGTCCCTACGGGGAGTGCGAAGCTGATGCCGTCGACATGGATGCGTTTCGGCATCGGCTCCTACCTGGAGGAAGAACGTGTGAAAGTGTTCCATGGTTTGAACGAGGAGTTGCCTTACAGATTAAAAGGAAAAGTGAAGTCGGTGGTGACAATGTTCGGAACCACGGAGCACTATAAGACGTCGCTGATGGACAGTCTGCTGTGGAAGAAGAGAGTGCGCTATGCGCTTGAAGTGGCCGACGTGGTGGTGGCAGTGAGTGAGAAGGTGAAGCAGGAACTGACGGCTGCCGGTGTGAAGGAAGAGAAGATTGTGGTGATAGGCACGGAGAATCCCTACGAAGTGACAGACGAGATGGCGGAACAGTATCTGAAGCTATATGAGAAACTGATAAATGGATAGTCGAGATGGTTGTCGGTTATGACGCCAAGCGGGCTTTCCGCAACAATACCGGCCTGGGCAACTACAGCCGTATGGTGATTTGTGGGCTGCAGTCCATGGCCAGGGGTCGGTATGTGCTGTACACGCCGAGCACAAAAGGACGGCATGAGCATTATTTTGATTTTCTTACCTCCGCTCCTGCTCCCGAAAGAGAGGAACAGGTAAGGGTTGTTGTTCCACAAGGATTGTGGAGGGTGGTCCCCAGTGTGTGGAGAAGTGTAGGAGTACGGCATACGGTGAAAAGGGATGGAGTGGAGCTTTTCCATGGGTTGAGTCATGAGCTGCCTTATGGGTTGCCGAAAGGGGTCAAGCGGGTGGTGACGATGCACGACCTGATAGTGATGCGCTACCCTGCTTTTTTTAAGCCTGTGGATCGTGTGATTCACAAGTTGAAGATGCGTCATGCTTGTCGTGTGGCGGACGTCGTTGTAGCTATCAGCGAACAGACCAAACGCGATCTGGTGGATCTGCTGGGGGTAAAGGAGGAGAAGATAAGGGTGGTGTACCAGAGCTGTGACCCGATATTCTGGGAGAAGGCTGTTAAAGATGTAAAAGACCTTAAAGAAAAATACGGTCTGCCGGAGAGGTATATTATATGTGTAGGGACAGTGGAGGAGCGGAAGAACCAGGTCACGGCCGTGAGGGCTTTGGCGCAGTTGCCGGCGGATGTGAAGCTGGTGATTGTGGGACGACCTCGAGGCAGCTATCCTGAAGAGGTGTCACGTGAGGCCAGGGAGAAGGGGGTAGAGGGTAGAGTGCTCTTTCTGCAGGATGCCCGTTTTGAGGATTTCCCTGCACTGTACAGGGGGGCGGTGGCGAGTGTGTATATGTCGGTCTTCGAGGGTTTCGGCATACCTGTGTTGGAAAGCATGTGCTGCGACTGTCCGGTAGTTACATCGAATATTTCGTCGATGCCCGAGGCTGGTGGCGAAGCGGCGCTGTATGCCGCTCCCACGGATGCCGATGCTGTCGCCAGGCATCTCTGCCGGTTGCTGGAGGACCCTTTGTTCCGCGAGGAGCAGATAGAAAAGGGGCGAATCCAAAAAATGAATTTTGCCCCCGAAAAGGTTTCCGCCGATATGATGGCGGTTTACAGAAGTTTACTTAACGACTAGGCGGCGTACCACCTTATAGTCTCTGTTGCTGAAGACCACATTGTAGACTCCGGCGGCGAGACGGCTTGCGTCGACGGTGTACATCACCTTGCCGGCAGACTGCAGGTTGCCGTTGTAGATGATGCGGCCGGTCTGGTCGAGGATGGTGACGTTGTAGTTGGCACCGTCGCCGAGGTCGATGACGAGATTGGCCTTGTCGGCTGCGGGGTTGGGGAAGAACTGGGAGAAGGCCTCTTCAACCTCGACGTTTTCGATGGCGAGGTGGATGGGGTTCTGCTCACTGTTGTCTTCAGTGGCCCAGTTGCTGCCGAAGGTGAAGGTGATGTCGTCCATGGAGATGGCGGTGGTGTCGTAGTCGAACATGGAGCTGTCCTCGACGCTGCCGTCGGTGTAGGAGAAAGTATAGTAGCCTCCCTGATTGGCGGTCATCGGCTTGGTGATGGTCTTGCCGTTGTTGGAGGTTGCGCTGATATAGTACTCGATATCGTGTTGAGGCACGGCCGTCACCACGCGGGGCATGCTACCGCTGAAGCGGTTGCCGTTGGCTGTGAGGGTTTCTGTGTGCCAAGTGTCGCTACCGGCTTCGCGCCATACGAGCTCGGCATGGGCGATGCCGCCACGGTTGGTGATGATGGCGCTGACGGGGATGGACTCCATCGAATCGATACCGAAAGTACCGTGCAGGTTCTTATGCAGGATACGGACGGGGTTGTCGGCGGGAATCTGCTTGGTCACGCAGTGGATGGCACCGCCGGAGCCGTCGAACTCACGCACATCGACGCAGTAGATGGTGTAGCCAGGGTAGGCTTCCGCCACGGCTTCGATATTGGCGCGGTCCCAGGCTGCCGTGGGCATACCGTCGGTACCGACCGTCGAGAAGCAGGGCTGCAGGATGACGTTGTTGACGAAGGTGTGGTTGGAGTAGGTACGGGTGTAGTTGCGGTCGTAGTCGGTCTGACTGGTGAAGTTGCTTCCGTTATCCCTAGAGGGGAAGGGTAGGGTGGCCATGGTGTAATAGTCACGGTCGAAGATGGACTTGTAGGTGCAGAGGTTGTTCATATTCTGCGTGCCGGTGTTGTAGTCGGTCCAGTTGCTATAGACGTCGGGCATCACACTAAAGACGAAACCGTTCTCGTCGTACATGTCAGCATAGAGGTCTATGTGGCCGGTACCACCATCATATTGGTAGGCAGGGACGACGTAAGTGGAACGTTGGCCGAGGAGGTCGTGGAGACCTTGGCGGACCTGTGAGGCGGAGAGGGGAGAGACCTCCTTGTAGGCAAGGGTGCTGATGTTATGGCCGTCCCATGTGATCTGGCCGTAGCGGTCGGCGTTGTTGCCATAGATGGCATTGGACGAAACGACCATGCCGGCACCATCGACGAGGCAGTTGCCACCTTCCCATTCAATGTCGGTCTGGTAGTTGGGAATGCCTTTCTGCCACTGGATGATGGAAGGGATAGAGTCGTCGAGGGCACGTCCGGGATAATAGGTGAAGTCGAGCATGGCCACGCTGTCCTGGTCGCCGTAGTAGAAGCATATGGGGCCGCAGTCGCGGTACCAGAAGCTGTTGCCAGGCCCAATGAGGAAGTGCACGTTGTCGTGGCGCAGGTTCATACGGGTGAGGGTGCGGATGACCTTGGCAGTGTCAGGCCACTGTTCCACACGAACCCATGCTTCGGCGCCGCCGAGTTGGATGCCATCCATGAGGTAGAAGAACACTTTTCCGAAGGCAGAGTTCGTGTCCATCTCGCTCCTGTAGGGTCCCATGCCTTGCTCTTGCCATCCGCCGGTGGAGTATTTATAGTATTGGGCCCATCCCGTGACGATAGGGTCAGCGCTCCAATAGCCGGTGCCCTGGCTCTGGGCGGGATAGTAGCTGTAATAAGGGGTGACGACGATAGCCTTCACCTCCTCCCATTCGCCGGGGAACCACACACGGTCTTCGGGCAGGCTTTTCATGCTGTTTCCTTTGGTGGCGGAAGTAGTGGCGAGGGGTATGGAGGTCTCCAGGTGACGCTGCGATATGTCACGTTTCTGCACGGTCTGACGGAATTCGCGCATCATCTGCTCCGTAGGTTTCTGGCTCTGTGCGGTGGCGCCTATCGTGATGGCGGCAGCGGCCAGCAAAAGGATTGTTTTCTTCATCATTTCTTTTCCTCCTTGTGTTATAACGTTATTCCGTTATAACGACATTACATTTATTTCTTCTTAAGACTCAAGATTTCACGAGCTTCGTCGGATGTGGCGATAGGACGACCGAGGAGTTTGGCCATGCGGACCACTTTGTCGACCAGTTCGCCGTTGCTCTTTGCCAATACGCCACGTTCGAGGTAAAGATTGTCCTCGAAGCCCACGCGCACGTTGCCTCCCATCACGATGGCCGGGGCGGCGAGGGTGAAGGCGTTGCGGCCGATGCCGGTGGCGGTCCAGGTGCTGCCGGCAGGGATGTTCTTCACCATCCACACCAGGTTGTCCACCGACGCGGAAGCGCAGCCTAGCACACCGAGAACGAAGTTGAACTGCATGGGCACCAGCGGCAGAGGAGTGCCGTCAGGACCTGCCACGCCGAAGGCGCTGGGAACCTGTCCTTTGCGTGCCATGTGGACGATGGTCTCCAGGTGTCCCATCTCGAAGCACTCGTATTCGGGTTTGATGCCCTTCTCGATCATCCGTTTGCCGAAAGCGCGCATCGTGGGCATCGTGTTGTCGAAGATATCGTCGCCGAAGTTGCAGGTGCCGCAGTCGAGGGTCGCCATCTCGGGTATGGGGGTGGTATTCGTCGAATCGAGACGCTCGTCAGGGGTCATACCCACGGCACCGCCGGTGCTGGGGATGAGGATGACATTGGGGCACTCTTTCAGGATGGCCTCTGTGCACTCCTGGAAGCGCACGTGGTTCTGGGTGGGGGTACCATCGTCCTCGCGAACATGCAGGTGCACAATGGCTGCGCCGGCATCGACGGCACTCTTCGCCTCACGGACTATCTCTTCCACAGTGTAGGGAACGTTGGGATTCTGTTCTTTGGTGACTTCTGCGCCGCAGATGGCGGCAGTGATGATTAGTTTATCCATGATATTATAATTCGTTGATTTGATACTTCTTTAGAAATTAGAAATTAGTTTGTGATTTTCAATTTTAATTTTTAATTTTTAATTTTTAATTTTTAATTCTCTCCAGGAACCGTCCTTGTACTTGCCGCCGGCAATGCCGATAGCCTCCTGCCACTTGTTCTGCAGAGCCGACTCCTTGTTCAGCTTGCGTTCCACATCCTCGAAGATATCCTGATATGAGAGGTTGAAAATGTTTTCGCGCTGCAGTTTTACCTCCTTGAGGAGGAAATAGGTGAGGAAGCCGTGCTGGTGGAGGTCGAAGGCAAAAGCTGTCTTGTGGTAGTCCGCTGCCAGCAGCACCACGGCGTCGCTGCGCAGCGTGGGTTTACGGTGCTTCTTGCCATCCTCCTCACGCTCGCTGCGCACCATCGGTTTCCCGTCGCGGTTGTTTCCGTCGAAGGAAGCATCCACGATAAGCGTCAGGTTCTTCACCGGAAGCACCTTGGCGTTGAACACGCTGCATAGCCTCTCCAGTGACAGGCACTGGGCGGCCAGCCTCGAAGTCTCCTTCTTTGAGAGCACAATGTCATAGCCCGCAGTATCGTTGTCCTTTTTTCCACAGCCGAAAAGGCTCCATCCGCCCTTCTTGCCCCCGGGTTGCAGACTCTCAATCTCGTCAGCGTTGATGCCGGTGGGTACCAGGTAGGACACACCGTCGAGATCGGTGAAACCATGGCCCGTGAAATAGATGATGATATTCGCCTGAGGCACTGTCTCCTCCCCCCGTTTCACCGCTACAGCCTGTGCCAGCTCCGTCAGCCAGTGGATGCCCTCCTGCTGGATCTCCAGCAGAGTGGCATTGCGGAGCAGCTTCACCTGGCGCTCGGGAACGCCCAGGGCCTTGATGAAATACTGGCGCATTATGTTGCCGTCGTTCAGCGCATAGGGGACATTGGGGATGCGAACGCTTGCACCTGCTTGCGACGAGACCCCGTAATTCTCGTTCGCAATCAGCAGCACATACGTGTCTTCATTCTTGCGCGAAGTGACGGGAATGTTAAAGTCCACATAGTCATCCTGCATGCGGTCGCTCACCATCTGCTCCACCGTCCCGGCGAAAACATCGTAGAAACGCATCTCGACGCTGGAGCGGCGGTAGTAGTGGGTATTGATAGAATCCTTGTAAGACTGTGTGATGAAGCGATAGTTATTGCGTGTCCTGCGGAGGGCGTCGATATTCTCCTCGAGGAAGGCCTTCACAGACTGTGCGCGGAGGTAAGCCAACTGGCAGTTGTTGCCGATACCGGAATTGCGGTCGACAGAAATGCGCACACGCTCGCCGTTGAAAACGGTGGGACAGTAGCGGAAATCTCCATATCGGCCGTCGTAAGGCATGCGGGTCGTAAACTCGGTGCCGTCGGCAGAAGAGGAAATCGTGATGTCAACCTCCCGGCCTCCCGTCGCTACGTCCTTGAGAGTGGTCTCCAGAAAACGTTTCGTCAGGCGGCAGATGGCTCGGCAACTGTTCGAAGAGTCCACGTCGAAAGCCCCCAACGGATAGTCGTCCGTCCACCCCTCAAGGTGACGGCAGTTGTAGCTCATGCGGTAGAGCAAGTCAAGATGCAACGTCCCGTCGGCATACACCGTATCCACCAGCTCGGCCACCACAGAAATGTAGCTTTCATCGTAGAGCTTCTCATTGTTGGGCAGAGCCACAAGCAGCTCCTCCGCCGTGCGTTGCATCTCGCGCTGGCGCTGGGCCACAACCTGGGTCAGCGAGTCGCGCACCTCGTTCTGGTAGCGCCGGTTCAGGCTCTTTTCGCCCACCTGGGCCGAGAGCGGCAGCGTCGCAATGAGAATCACTACAAAAGTCTGTATCCGTTTCGTCATAGGATTTTGTTTTTGTTCCCTTATAATAATAATCTAATATACAATCCCTTCCCCCGTCGACAACGGGAAAAGAGATTGCAAAGGTACAAATAAGTTTTGGAATGACAAAATTTTTTTACCGAGAGAAAGAATGTTCGACTTGCAGGATTACTCGCTGTAGAGTGGTCGGACGAGTTGTCGAAGCTTCTCTATGTCAAGTTGTTGATAGGATAGGCTGTCCGGGTTTTCAAATTTGTATTTATTGTTGGTGTATGTCTCAAGATCGTACTTGTTGGCTTGGCTGAAGAGTGATCGGGCGACAGCTATTTTCAGTTGCTCGAAGGTCATCTTTCCGTCTTTGTACTCGTCGAGTTGTTTCTGGGATAGATATTTGGATATTTTTTCGAGCTGTTCGTCCGGGAGTCGGCCTGCCTCGTCGAGGGATTTCTCCAGTTCCGGGAAGTTGACCCATGCCGTGATGGTTGTCTCCAGGAGTTCTATTTTGGCATTCTTGGTCTTGTCGGTGTAGTAGCCGAGGTAGGCGTGGCAGGGTTCGACGAAGATGACAGGGCGGAGCCCTATCTTGCGGAGGATGGAGGCGAAGAAGACACAGGCGTCGATGCAGTTGGCCTGACGGGAGTTGAATACTTGGTCGAAGAAGCGGATGTGCTGCACGTTGGTGGAGGGAGAAGGATTGGAGGTGCAGGAGATGGAGGAGTAGGCTATTCCACGGTTGAGGGCATAGTACCAAACGGCGAATGCTTGTTCGCGAGCGGCCTTGGAGCCGTTTTGGTAGCCGGAGATGCGTGAGACAATGCCTTGCGACAGAATGTCGGAGAGGATCTGTTCGATGTAGGGGTGGTCTTCGTTGACGAATGCCGCGAAAAGCCATCGGGTGTCGACATGCCGTGAGCCGTGTTGGAAGGAGAGGGGACATTCGTTGACGGTACGAAGGTTGAGGTGAAGGTTGCGCGTGATTATCTGTTCGTCGTTGACAAAGCAGGTGAAAGCAAGGTCGATGGGGCGAGACTGACGCAGGGTGGCCAGTCGGTCGTATTTCCAGTTCAGCGGAGGATAGAAGGTGTAGGTATCACCTTTGTGAGGAAGGATTTCCTCGAAGGTGGTGACATAGTTGAAAATGGAGGAGTCCACGATGACGCGAAGGAGGGCATTGTCACTTGGTGCAGTGACGGTGACGGAGAAGGTGTACAGCTGTTGTGCGGCTTCAGTACCCTGGGGGGAGGCTGTGGTGGAGTTGAGTCCGAGGATGAGCGATGGGTATAGTTGAGAGTCGAAGAGTGGGTTGAGCAGGACGTTGAAGTTGACTTTCTGCGGGTCGTACTTCTTGTTGCCCGGGGTGTTGGTGCAGGCAGTGAGGGTACAGATAGCAAAGATGTACAGGAGTATATGTCCGACGGATTTCATTTTTGTATTATGTGTTTTCAATTTATCAGGTCTGGGTTTTGAGAGATGAATTCTGACCATTGTTTTTTCGATGATTTACGGTTCTTTTTTTTAGGAGAGAGGGTGTTTTGAAGGTCGGCAAGGGGGTTGACAAGTGATAGATGGGCGGTGTAGGCGACGGCAAGGGCATCGGTAGCGTCGAGGTATTTGGGGGACTGGTCGAAACGGAGGATAGATTGGAGGATGGCAGCGACTTGCTGTTTGGAGGCGTTGCCATTGCCGGTGATGTGCTGTTTGATGACGGAAGGTTCGTATTCGGAGAAGGGTATGTTTCGCGAGATGGCGGCGGCGATGGCTACCCCTTGAGCGCGCCCGAGTTTCAGCATGGACTGGACGTTTTTCCCGAAGAAGGGAGCCTCGATGGCGAGGTGGTCGGGATGGAAACTGTCGATGATGCGGACGGTGCTTTCGTAGATTTGTCGGATGCGCTGGTTGAAGTCGGCGATACGCTTGAGGTACAACACGTCCATGACGACGATTCCAGGGGGAGTGGATTCGGTGTCGAGCAGACTGTATCCGAGGATCTGTGTGCCGGGGTCGATGCCGAGGATGAGCATTTATTTAATGCGTTAGTGTGTTATGGTGTTATCGTTTTTTTATGGACAGAGAGTGTGAACCTCTTTTCAAGTTTGTGCCGGAAAAGGAATAGAAACAGGATGTAAAGGGCGAGGAGAGCGAGGGAGAGAAGTATCACGTTCAGTTCAGAGAAGGAGGCCAAGGAGAACCCTATGACGGCTGCCAGGAGAAGGATTGCAGGGAGTATGTAAGCGAAGAGCACAGCGAGGAGTCCCCGCTCGTGGTCGATATGTACGGTGACGTTGTCGCCGATTTCGAATTCTGTATTGCCGGTTTGATGTTTGACAGGTATGTCAAGGGTTTTGTTTTTCGATTCGGCAAAGCCACAGTGAGCATGAGCCTCGCAGGAGGCACAAGCGGAGGTGGACTGGATCTGAACAGAGACGGATCCGGGCTTGACGGCGGTGACGATTCCTGGGTGGGTCATATTAATGTGTTAATGCGTTAATGTGTTAGTCTAAAGTTACCTGAAGGCAATGATGCCGTTGCAGTTACCTACACAACGACCTTTGAGGTCGATGTTGTATTTGCGGCCTTGGAAATATACTTCAGCGCGGCCCCAGAGGAAAGGGGAGGCGATGTCGAAGATGAAGGGGAGGTAGATGTCGCCATGTGTGTCGATGTATCCCCAACCCCCGTTGAAGAGTACGGGAGCGAGACCTTGGGAGAATTGATAGGCCTGCTGGAAACGCAGAGGGATGACCTCGTTCCCATTGAGGTCGACATAGCCGAGGAGACCGTCGCGTTCAACAAGGGCGAGGCTGTCGTGATAGACGTATTTGTTACCTTTGGTGGAATTGTTTGTATATTGGATTGGGAGGACGATGCTGTCGAGGGTGTCGATGATGCCGTAGCGGTCGCCGACGCGCACTGAAGTGCGACCGAAATGGAATAATCCTACTTCGTCATAGGAACAGGGAATGACTTCACGTCCATCGGGAGAGAGGAATCCCTGAAAATTGTTCCGGGAGACACCGATGCGGTTGTCGGAAAAGGCTGTCACGGGGAAGTAGACAGGGGGCGTGAGGGGCTTTAATACTTTTTTCCCGAAGGATTCCCCGAAGGTATTGGTGTTGAAGAAAGACATCCCTTCCTCGCTGCCAGCGAAAAATGTGCCGTGGTCAGGGATGGTGATTGCCTCATAGATAGTGGGGAGCACCTCGTTTCCAAGAGTGTCGATAATTCCCCAACGTTCATATTGCTTGACAGGGGCAAATCCTCCAGAGAAAGGGCGGGCATCTTGATAGACAGGGGAGAACAGCACTTTTCCCGTAGTGTCGATGAATGAGTATTGGATGAAGAACGAGTCGACAAGCAGAGCCACGACGGCACGGTTCTCAGAGAAGCCGCTGGCGAAGGGGTAGGAGGGAGGGACGACAACGTTGCCATTCAGGTCTGTAAAGCCATATTCCTCATTCTTTTTCACGAGCACACGGCCGCAGGAAGGGAGTTCCAAAGCATGATAGATGCAGGGTACCACGATGTCTCCATTTACCGAGATCAGGCCGCAGAGTGTGTCTTCGAGCCAGACACGGCAGTAGCCGTTGGAGAATGTTCCCACATGGAGATAGATGTTCGGGGCGATGACAGTGCCGTCATCACGCCGGAATCCATAGCGGTCGCCGTCGCGTGTGGTCTGGATGCCATCGACAAAAAGGATGTCGCATCCGCAGGTGCTATCGGTCTCGTAACGGGTGTTCTGTGCATACAGACAGCCGCTGGCGAGTAAGAGGATAGCAAGAAAAAGATGATGTTTCATAGGGCATCAGATTTCAGAAATGACCATGAGGGTCTGTTCATATATTTTATTCATAAAGGTCTCTGGATTTCCTGGAGCAAAGCGAGCGAGGTCCACTTCATCCAGAAGGCCGAGAATGACCTGCTGTTGCTCAATGCTGACCTGCTTTTCTTCCAGGCGTTTTTTTACACTCTCGCGGTCCAGTTGCGAGAGGGGGATGTTGTATTTGTCGGAAAGACATCCCCACAAAGCACGGTAGATTTCTTGGTAGAAAGGTTCCGGTTGTCCTGCCTTGAGGTATGTGGAGGCTTGTTTAAGGCGTCGGCGTGCCAGAGAGAGGGCGTTGCGTTTACGCTGGGCAACAGGGTCGACATCGCGTTTGCAGTGCTTCAAGAGCCAGCGTACGATAAAGAAGATGACCAAAAGCACAGCCAAGGCAGAGAGACTGTAGAGAAGGATCGTTTTAATATTGGAGTGATTGGAGGTTTGTGCGTTTGCCTGAGTGCTGTCGTTGGGATTGTTGATTCCGTTGCTGGGCATCACGTTGAGATGCTGCTCTTTGACCGACAGGGTGACATATTTCCCTGTAGAGGGGTTGAAAAAGACGAACTGGTAGGCGGGAATGGTGACAATACCTTTCTCTTGGGGAATGATGATCCATTCGAAGGTGCGACTGCCACTGATTCCGTTGTCGTTACGGCTGATTTTATCCTGAGTCTGGGGGTCATAGACCTCGAAGGAAGCCGGGAACTGAGGAGATGGAGGGTTGATGAGCATGAGGTTTCCATGACCCGAAACGGTGAGCCGGTAACTCAATGCCTCGCCCGCCTTCACGCTGTCGAGTGTCAGACCGCCCGAGACAGAGAAATTGCCAACGGCATTGCTGTAGTTATCGGGGGGAGAGGGGAGAGCCTTCACGTTCACCTTGACCTGTTTTGCTTGGATATGCTGTTCAATGGCCTGTGCCGGGTTGAAGAAAGGGTCGTCGAAGAGGTCGAGCATGGTGCCCGTACGACGGCGGGAGGCCTGGACAATGGCCAGAACGTTGATGTCGAGCGGGTCGATGATGAGTTCTCCGCTCTGCTGGGGGAAGAGGGCGCTACGGCGTATCTCGGCCACCTTGTAGCGACGACCGTTCACGACCTCCTCATACTGTTTTACCCGTCCATTCTGAGGCGTCAGATCCTCGGCCCAGAACCCCTTGTTTCTTGGCTGTTTGTCAATGGAATAGTTCTGGATGGGTATTAGGAAGTATATCTTGTGGGTGACGATAACCTGTTCACCCTGCCAAGGATTGGGATTGCTCACAGAAGTGCGGGCAAATATGCTGTTCTCCTCTATCTGAGGTGGGGCCGTAGGTTGCTGTTGTCCCCAGGGGTCGAATGGGTCGAATGGGTCGAATGCCTGCTGTTGACGTTGCTGTTGTTGCTGGCGTTGTTGCTGCTGGGCGGCGGTTGGCTTTTCCACTTTTATGGAGAAACTCTCTGAAGTCAGTTTCTTTCCCCCAACGGTGCAGGTGGCAGAGCCAATGGTGAATGTACCTTCACGGTCGGCAGTGAGGGTATAGGAAAATATTGTTTGTTCAGAATAGCTGTATTGACCATTGACAATGGTAGAGAACTTCTGTGTGCTACGGTTGGGACCGGAACGGAGAGAAAACCCTTTGAAGGTGGGTCCATTGAAATTACTGGCATTATCGTTCACCGAGAATTGTACGGTGAAATTGTCGCCCAAAAAGACCGATTTGGGGGCTTGGACGGAAATCTCCTGACCTCTCAGTCCGAGAGGTAATATGAGGAGTGTGAGGATGATAGTTGTTTTGAGCTTTAAGATTGATGGTTTCATCGCTTGTTTGCTTGTGTGTTTCATTGTTTGATTACCATTCCTTCTCGATGCGTTGGCCCTTGATGGATTGGGCATTCTTGATTTGAGCCTTGATAGTGTTCCGTTCATTGTTTTTCACTGCTTCTAGCACATGTTCGGCATTCTTCTTGTCGGTATCTTTTTTGTTGCCTGGAACAACGGTACCCTGTTGAGCAGAGGCTGTTTGCTGTTTGCCGGTCGGAGATTGTTTCTGGTTGGCCTTTCCTTGGAGGGCATCGGATTTGTCTTGCTTCCGGGTATCCGGGGTTCCGTTCTTTTCTTCCGAATTGTTTTTTCCCTTTTCTTCTTTTGGGGAGTCTTTATCCGTATTGCCTTTTTCCTTCTCTTTTTGTCGTTCGAGTTCTTTCTTTATTTCGTTGTCCAACTGCTGTTGGCCTTGCTTTTTCTGTTGGTGGTTTTGCTTCTGGCCTTGTTGAGGGTCTTGGTGGTTTTGATTTTGATTTTGATTTTGATTGTTCTGCCCTTGTTCCTGTTGTTTTTGCTGCTGGTTTTGGCTGTTATTCTTGCCTTTGTCCTGCTGTTGGGATTCTTTTTGACCCTTGCCGTCTTTTTTATCGTTTTGTTGTTGTTGTTGTTGTTGTTGTTGTTGTTGTTTCGATTGCTTTTGATTGTCTTTTTGAGACTGTTTTTCCTGTTGGCGTTGCAACTCGCGGTTCACTTCGTCGTTCAGCTCTTTCTGTTGTTGCTGCTGCTTCTGTTGCTGCTGCTTCTGTTGCTGTTGCTGTTGTTGTTGCTGTTGTTGCTTATTCTGTTGTTGCTGTCGATCTTGCTGTTGTTTATCATTCTGTTGCTGCTCTTTATCCTGTTGCTTTTGTTCTTCTTTTTTCTTCTCTTTCTTAGACTGAGGTTCGTTCTTCTGCGGTTTCTTCTTGGTCCATTTGCCAAGTAACTTGTAGGCAAGTGACTGGGCGTACCTGTAGTCGTCGTTGGTGGGATCGAGTCGCAGCGCGTTGCGGTAGCAACTGATGGCTGTCTGCAGGGTAGAGGTGTCGTGATCTTTCAATGATTCCTTGAGCAAACTGTTGCCCATATTGTACATGGTATGGCTGCGGAACGCCAGATTGTCTGCTTGTGAGTTTACTGGTGTATTGGATAGAGCGTCGTTGTATTGGGCTGTGGCATCGGAGTATTTCTTTTGAAGATAGAGAGCATTGCCTAGATTGTAATGGATTTTGGCGGCTAGGGGGGCGCCTGTCGACTTCTCCTGTAGCGTCAGGGCTTCGCTGTAACAATTTGTGGCGGTATTCAAAGCCTTTGGGTCGTTGCTCTCATGCCCAAGCTTGTAGAAGCAGTTTCCTAGGTTATATAGTGTTTTCTGTCGGTTTTCATCATTCAGGGTGCTGTCTTTTAGCACTCCATAGTATTGGTTTGCGGCCTTCAGATATAATTGCTGCCGATAGTGTGAATTCGCCTGGTTGAACTTTCCTTGCCATGAGCTTTGGCCCTGGGCGTTGCCAAAGAAGAGACAGACGAATAGAAATGCCAGGCGCCATTTCTTGTTTCTCCGTTCGAAGATAAACACCTCGGCCAGCAGCAAAAAGAGTCCGGCTACCAGAGGATACTGGTAGCGGCTTTCGAAGGAATTAAAAATCGCTTCGTCGAAATCATTTTTTTCCAGACTTTCAAGCATATTTGTGATGTCGGAGACAGAACCCGAACCGTTCACATACACCCCCTTGCCGGCATGGGCTATCTCGCGGAGCATCTGTTCGTTCAGGCGGGTGATGATCACATTGCCCTCGCGGTCGCGACGATAGTAGTTGCCATCTTTCCCGGGGATGGGGGACCCTTGGGGCGAGCCGAGTCCTATCGTGCAGACTCGGATGCCTTGTGATACAGCCTCCTTGGCAGCACCGACGGCATCGTCTTCGTGGTTCTCTCCGTCGGAGATGACAATGATGGCTCTACTGTTGTTTGTAGTCCATTCCCGTTCCTCGTCTCCGTAGCCGAATGTGGCCATGGCCTTTTCGATAGCTTCTCCTATAGCCGTTCCCTGCGCGGTAACCATGCTGCAGTCCACCTGCTCCAAAAAAAGCTTTGCGGCATTGTAGTCGCTCGTCAACGGCATCTCGATGAAACTGCTGCCTGCAAAGACCACCAGGCTTATCCTGTCGCCAGTCATTGTATTCAGCAGATTATTGACCACATGCTTGCTACGAGCCAGGCGGTTGGGAGTTACATCTTCCGCCATCATGCTGTTCGACACATCGATGCATATTGCAATATCACTTCCTGTGCGCTTCCCTTTCTCGAGCTTTCGCCCCATCAGGGGATTGGCAAGGGCTATGACCACCAGGCTTATACCCAATAGGGTAAGTACCGCTTTTGTTATAGGTCTCCAGCTGCTCCGGTCGGGCATCATGCGCTGTAATAGATCGCTCTTTGCCCACCGCTTCAGCCGACGTTCCTCTCCCCAATGTGTCAGCCACCACACGAACCCTAAAAACGCCACCCCTCCCAGCAGCCACAAATATTCTGTATGTTCAAAATGAATCATAACCTATTTTCCTCCTTTACGCTTAACTCTTCATCCAGATGCGACGCAGCAACACTTCGAGAGCCAGGGCCACTGCCGCTAGCCATAACAGTGGCAAGAACTCGTCTTTCTTCTTGGCGAATTGCAACACGTCGATCCGGCTTTTCTCCATCTGGTCAATCTGGCCGAAAATCTCTTCCAAAGCCTTCTTGTTTGTCGCTCGGAAATAGCGTCCATCCTTCGTGGCAGCGGCCATCTGCTTCAGCAGATCTTCGTCAATCTCCACTTCCATATTCTGGTAGAATACCCTCCCGAACTGGTCCCGGAGAGGGTAGGGCGCCTTCCCTCGCGTTCCTATTCCTATCGTATACAGCCTGATGTCGTACAGCGCTGCTATCTCTGCGGCGTTCATCGGATCCACGCTGCCTTGATTGTTGACACCGTCTGTCAGTAGGATGATGACCTTGCTCTTCGCCTTGCTGTCCTTGATACGGTTTATGGCGGTAGCTGTACCATCACCCAGAGCTGTGCCGTCGTTCATTGTGCCCAGCTTCAACCCCTTGAGCTGCTCCTCGAGCACAGTGTGATCCACCGTCAGTGGCACCTTTGTGTATGCCTCACCGGCGAAAGCCACCAAAGCCATGCGGTCGTGCTTGCGTCCCTCGATGAAATCGCTTGCCACACGCTTCGCGGCCTCCAGTCGGTTGGGAGAGAAATCCTCGGCAAGCATACTGCTTGACACATCCAGTGCCATCACTATGTCTACACCCTCCATCGAACTCTCCTCACGGCTATGTTCGCTCTGTGGTCGTGCCAGTGCCACCACGATGCTCGCCAGTGCTATCACCCGCAACATATAAGGCACCCACCGTAGCCTTTGACGAAGACTTCTCTTGATGCCCGCGAAAAAGGTTATGCTAGAATGCTGCAGCGCCGCATCCTGCTTCCGGTATCTCCATAACCACCACATCACCAGCACCGGAACAATCAGTAACCCGGTCAGCACCCATGGCTGCGCGAACGTGATATTATCTATCATCCCTGTCTCCTCCCTCGAATTTTGTGTTCTTCACAAAAGCCACGGCCATCTCGAACATTCTCTCGTGTTCCTCCTCCCGCGGCTCCCACTTGGCAAACTTTACATAATCTGACGTTGTCAAAATATCTTTCAGCCACTCGAGGCTCCTTCTCCTCTCCTCCTCGCATGTCTCGTCACTGTTATTCTCTTTCATCAGCCTGCTCATACATTCCATCGTTTCCTCGCTCGTCTGCTCCGTGGCTCTGATGCCGCTGCTTTCTTCGATAAACAGTCGCAGAGCTTCCGTCAGCCCCGTATAGTAAGCCTTTGTCTCGCCCGACTGCCACAGCCGTTGTCTCCTCAATGCCTCCAGTCTCTCCAGCGCTCGCTCCTTAGCCGTACGTCCATCCTCCTGCGCTATCGTCGGCACTTCCACGGGCGTACCTCTCCGTTTCTTCAGCACCATCCACACCGTCACTGTCAACACCGCAATACCCGCCAATACATACAACCACAGCCATCCTCCACCTTCCATATCCTTTTCAGGATCCAGGTCGGCAACATCTGCTATATCAGCAATATCCTTCGGATCCTCACTGCGTTCGTCCACCGCTACACCCTGCACCTCAAGTTGTAGCGAATCCTCGCCAACCCTGATATAACGCGTTCCCGGATCATAACTCGTCACAACAACACGCTGTTCCCCATGCAGAGCATCAAAAGATACTTGTAGAACCTCTATCCGATCCCCTCCCACAGCAATCTCTCCGCCACCTTTCAACCCACTCATTGTCAGCACGGTCTCTTCACCTAGTACTATGGTGTCAGCACTCAGCCTCATCGTTACCTGACCATTTGTCATCATGGGCAGTAGGCAGCACAGCCAAATACACACCACCATTGGCACCCTCATAATAGTTGCCGGCAGCATCCTCATTCTTTTAGAACTTCTTATTTTTTCTTTCATCTTACCCCCCTGGCTTCGAACAACATCCTCAAAGGAACCACATAGTCCTCCCCCGTCGTCAACACCGCTACATCAACTCCGTAGCGTCGCAGAGTCTCGTCCACATTTCTCTCATGCTCCGCAAAACGCTCCTCTGCCATTCGCCTCACACCTTTCTTGCCAGTATCCACCCACACTGTCGATCCACTCTCTGGATCGTAGAATTTCACTAACCCCACATTCGACACCCTCCTCTCACCTCTGTCTACCAGCCTCAGTGCCACCACATCATGCTTCCTCGACGACATCCTCAGGCTTCTTGTCCACTCCCCCTCCTTTCTCTTGTCACCCTTCTCCGAAGCGGCACCGATAAAATCACTCAGCATAATCATTGTGCACCGGCGCCTCATCACCTGCGTGAAGAACTCCAGTGCCAGCCCTACATTCGTACCACGCCCCTCCGGGTGGAAACCGATCAGTTCCTTGATAATCCGAAGCACATGGTTCCTTCCCTTCCTTGGAGGAACAAAAAGCTCTATCCTGTCGCTGAACAAAATCAACCCCACTTTGTCATTGTTCGCCATGGCGCTGAATGCCAGTGTGGCCGCCACTTCTGCTGCCAACTCCTCCTTCAGACGTCCCTCTGTGCCGAAAAAGCCGCTCCCACTCACATCCACCATCAACATCACCGTCAGTTCTCGTTCTTCCTCAAATACCTTCACATATGGACGCGCCAGCCTCGCCGTCACATTCCAGTCGATACTCCTCACATCGTCACCATATTGGTACTCGCGCACTTCGCTGAACACCATTCCTCTCCCCTTGAAAGCAGAATGCCACTATCCAGAGAACAACTGTTGCGACAAACCTCGCGCCTTGACTTCGATCCTCCTTACCTTCTTTATAATCGATTCATCCATATTAAATTAACACATTAACACATTTCTACATTAACGTATTAACGCATTCCCACAATCAGGGCACTTCCACCCTGTTCAGAACCTCCTTCACCAGGTCTTCGCTCGTCACATTCTCTGCTTCGGCCTCATAAGTCAGACCCACGCGATGACGCAAAACATCCATCGCCACTGCCCTCACATCCTCAGGTATCACAAACCCCCTCCTCCTCATAAACGCATATGCCTTCGCAGCGGCTCCGAGACTGATGCTTCCTCGCGGTGATGCACCGTAATTGATCATCCCTCGCAGACTACCTAGTCCATACTCCTCAGGAAAACGTGTCGCAAATATTATATCGGTAATGTAACCTTCTATCTTCTCATCCATATATACCTCTCGCACCACTCTCCGTGCTCGCAGTACATCCTCGGGCTGGAGAACAGCCCTTCTCGACTCCTCTATTCCAGCACCTTCTGCACCTCCGTTCACTTCCCGATGCAGAACCATACGCTCCTCTTCTTTCCTCGGATATTCCATCACTACCTTCAGCATAAAACGGTCTACCTGTGCTTCAGGCAGCGGATACGTGCCTTCTTGCTCGATAGGATTCTGTGTCGCCAACACCAGAAATGGCTCCTCCAGCTTATAAGTTTCTTCCCCGATCGTAACCTGGCGTTCCTGCATAGCTTCCAACAGTGCACTCTGTACCTTCGCCGGAGCCCTGTTGATCTCGTCGGCCAAAACAAAATGGCTGAAAATGGGTCCTTTCTTCACTTGGAATGTCTCACTCTTTTGGCTGTATATCATCGTTCCGACCAAATCCGCCGGCAGCAGATCCGGTGTGAACTGGATACGGCTGAACTTAGCATCTATAGCTTTCGCCAACGTCGTCACCGCCAGAGTCTTGGCTAGTCCCGGAACACCTTCCAACAGCACATGGCCTCCACTCAGCAACCCAATCAGCAATCCTTCTACCATATGCTCTTGTCCCACAACACGTCGCCCGACTTCCTTGGTCAGCAACTCCACAAACGCACTCTCGCGTGCTATCCTCTCATTTAGCTCTTGAATATCGAAAGACTCCATAATCTTATTTGTCTCCTGTTAATTATTAAAATTTATTTTTTTTTCCTTAATTCATCACTCTTTATGATGCCATTTCCTGAAAGCGACATCCTTCTACTCTCAAGACATTCTCACTAACTACGAAAACAAAAAATTATTGTCCCCCAATATCCACGTTTAATATTTTTTTAACATTTTTCCATTCTCCTCCCCGTGCCACATCGTACACCTCACATCCATACCCACCTAGCCACCACTTCTCCACCTTGGAAAAACATACACCTCCCGCATTGTGGAAAACTTTTTTTCAAAAAAAACACATATTTCCCCATTATATAAAGAAAAATGTGTATCTTTGTACGTTATTTGTTTATAAGGAAAATAAAATATCTAATTAATTATTAATATATTATGAAAAGAAACAAAGTACTTCTCGGCCTCTCTGTGGCCCTACTGTCTTTGGCCGGAGGCGTCGCAAGCGCCCAGAACGGTGCCCGTTTCTATGAAATTGGTCCCGATAATATTGGTGGACAGGTCTCCAGTTTTGTCATCGACAGACAAGACACCAACCGCTCCACCATCTATGCTGGCGCCACCACCGGCGGTCTCTTCGTCAAATCGGCGAGCCGTGACTACCTCAACGCTCTCTACACCAGCTTCGGCTACGACCAAGCTTCCGTTGAAATCCTTGCTGGCGACACCACTATTTGGCATCGTGTCCCTTGCCAGCTCAACGGTAGCGAGTATGCCCTTCCCATCAACGCTATGACACAGGGACCCGACAACATCATCTATATCGGTACTGGTAACGACGACTACCCCTTCGGTTCCACCTATGGCAAAATGTCCCGTCAAGGTGTCGGTATCTATCGTTTCAATCCCGCCGACGCCTCCTTCGTCATGATACCCAACACCGCCAGCGATGACTTCAAATCCGTCCATGCTCTCGAATATATCTATGTCGACGGTGTTCTCTATCTCTATGCCGCCACCAACAGTGGCCTCTACCGTTGGCGTCATGTCGACGGCTCCGACGACTGGAGTCAGGCTCCCACACCCGTCTTCAACGGCAGAGTCGACCAACTCGTTATCTCCCGCAACCACAGAACTGCCTTCTTCAGCAGCGGCAACCAACTCTACCGCATCGGTAACGTTGTAGCCCCTGCCAGCCAGCTCAACCCCATCAATATCTCTTCTACCAACCCCGCTTTCGGAGGCTCCAACGCCTGCATCAAACTTGCTATCTCACAGACCGACACGGCCTACCTCTATGCCATGGTCATCAAAGCCAATGGTCTGATGGATGCACTTTATGTCACCAACAATGAACAAACGTGGAGCACCCTTACCACCTCCTCCATCATGCCCATCACCTACACCTCTGGTCGTACCTCCGGTGCCATCGCTATCGACCCGCAGAATCCTCGTCGTGTCATCATCGGCGGCACCACAGTCATGGTCGGTGAAGGTTATGTGGATGGCGGCTACTACCAGTGGACCACCGTCAGCGCCAGCGAATTCGAACTCAACGGCGGTGACTACATGTCCAACGTCTACAATAACTACAGCTTCATACATTCCGGCATTCACCAGATTGTCCCCGTCTACCATGTCATCGACGGCATCGCCTTCCATACCTACTATTTCGCTACCGACGGCGGTGTCTACTCAGGCAACGATTATGACGAATTTGGATTCCTCAACTTCACCAATGAAAACCGTGGACTCAACAACGTCCAGATCAATGGCCTCGCTGTCAGCCCTGATGGTTCCATCATCAGTGGTGCCAACAGCAACGCCTGCCCCATCATCGAAGCACACCTCTCCCATAACGTCAGCGACACTAACTATAGCGAGCATAACCTCAACTGGTATCACGACGGCTCCCTCATTCTCAACCATGAGGCCAACGTCCTTTGGACAGGCGACGGCGGTATGGTCGCAGCCTCCGCTTTCCAGCAGGTGACCCCGCTTTCCCGTCGTACCATCTTCACCTCCAGCTCCAACGGCAACCTCGGCCGCTCCTATGCCGACTACCTCAACTACACCAATACCACTACCTGGACCATCGGCTCCAGCTTCCTCTCTGACCAATTCACTGGCGGCCCCGCCATCGGCTCCGTCAGCCTCTGGGAAACTGACAACAACACTATCTTCAACGACTCTATAAATGTTGCCATCGACACCCTCGGCATCATTTTCCGCCCCAACGCCAACAATGGATACGACACCATTCTCCTGGCCCCCAAGGGTAAGGACTTCGCCGGTATCATCGTGCGCGACGATGAAGGCCGTCCCGTTGACACCGTGCCTTATCCCGGTGCTGTCGGCCGTGCAGGCTCCTTCAGAGTGCTCCCCGGCGACATGACCTACTTCAACAGCCGTGCTAACGCCGACTATCCCTTCCAACACATCTTCACCGCTCCGCAGCTCGCCTCCGAACGTCTCCTGCTCCAGAACCCCCTGCAGGTCCGTATGCTCACCATTGGTGGAGAGAAGGCTCCTGGTATGAGCACCAACTCCTATAGCACCGCTGTATGGCTCTCTTGGACCGCCACTGACTTCACCAAGGTCTTCGACGAAGCTGAATGGGCAGCCAACAACTTCGAAAGTCAATCTATCTGGTGCCCCATCTACCATGTCAACCGTAACACTTACCGCAACGTCTTCCCCCGTTATGCTGTGATGAGCCGTGACGGACGTTTCGTCTATGTCAGCGTCTACGACACTGCCTCCCACAACTCCATGCTTGTCCGCATCTCTCATCTTGAAGATATGGACTTCTCTACACACCTCACTGACAAGGAAATCTCTGACAAAACTATGGTCGGCGTCTCCGAGTCACCCCTCCATGTCGACACCATTTACTACAACAACAGCGCTTGGTTCCCCCGTCCTATCAGCAACATCGCTGTCGACCCCCGCGAAGGTCAGGATCGTCTCATCGTTACCTTTGAAGACTTCAACTCCTCTTTCCCCAACGTTATGATCTTTAACAATCCTGGTAGCAGCACAATGTCTGTTGAGACTGCCCCCCTGCCCGATCCTTCGCTTCCCGCCTACTGCGCCATGGTAGAAGTCTCCAATGGTACCATCTATGTTGGCACCGCCAATGGTGTCTTCACCAAAAACGGCAACGCCGCTTGGCAGTCCTACGATAACCTCACTGGTATCCCTGTGACGGCCATCTGCCAGCAGACCCGCAAACTGCCCATCCGACACAACATCACCCACACAGGTATCACCGAGAATAAATTCGCCTTTGCCAAAACCAAGTGGCCCGGCGCTATCTACTTCGGTACCTACGGACGTGGTATCTTTATGGACATGCAGTATGTTACTGACTTCACCAACGAAATTGTCGACCCCGAGGATTATACTCCCACCGTCGACATCCCCACTGTCCACACTGTTGGTCTTAACAAGATCAATCTCTACCCCAACCCTGTCAGTACTGAGGCTCACCTCGACCTTAACGCTGCTGTCGCCGGCAATGCCGTCGTCCGTGTCTACGACATCAACGGCCGCCTCGTCATGGACAGCAACCTTGGCTATGTCACCGAAGGCGAACATACCTTCACCCTCAACACCCAAGGCTACGCCAAAGGCATGTACCTGGTCAACGTAATCATCTCCGGACACACTGCTACCGGCAAGATGATGGTTCGCTAATCGGGCACGATAATACACTGAAAGAGGTGCCGCCCGATAGAGCAGCACCTCTTTTATTAATTAATGAATACAATATATATTATATAGATGAACACAAACCTCGTTCAAGAACTCAAATGGCGCGGCATGATCCACGACATCATGCCCGGCACCGAAGAGCAGCTCAATAAAGAAATGACAACGGCCTACGTCGGCATCGACCCCACGGCCGACTCCTTGCATATCGGTCACCTCGTCTCCATCATGCTCCTCAAACACCTCCAGATGGCGGGTCACAAGCCCCTCGCTGTCGTCGGCGGCGCCACGGGCATGATCGGCGACCCCTCCTTCAAGGCCCAGGAACGCAAACTCCTCACCGTCGAGGAAATTCAGCACAACGTGCAGTGTATCAAGCATCAGCTCGAACGCTTCCTCGATTTTGACAACCCCGTCAACGGAGCCGAGATATGCAACAACTATGACTGGATGAAAGACTACCTCTTCCTCGATTTCATCCGCGATGTCGGTAAGCATATCACTGTCAACTACATGATGACTAAGGATAGCGTAAAGAAGCGCATGGAGACAGGCATTTCCTTCACTGAGTTCAGCTACCAGCTCCTTCAAGGCTACGATTTCCTCACCCTCTACCGCACCAAGGGCTGCAAGCTCCAGATGGGTGGCTCCGACCAATGGGGCAACATCACCACTGGCACCGAGCTCATCCGCCGTATGGAAGGCGGCGAGGCTTTTGCACTCACCTGTCCTCTGATCACCAAGGCTGACGGTACCAAGTTTGGCAAGACCGAAGGCGGCAATGTATGGCTCGATCCTGAGAAGACTTCCCCCTACAAGTTCTATCAGTTCTGGCTCAACTGCTCCGACGTCGACACAGCTCGCTACATACGCATCTTCACCCTCTTCTCCAAGGAGGAGATAGAAGCGCTTGAGAAGCAGCAAGCCGAAGCCCCCGAGCAGCGCATCTTGCAAAAGGCTTTGGCCAAGGACATTACCGTGCGTGTGCATGGTGAGGAGGCATATAATACCGCTATCGCAGCCAGCGAGCTCCTCTTTGGCAAAGCCACCACGGAGCAGCTCAACAGCCTTGACCGCGCCACACTGCTCTCTGTCTTCGACGGTGTGCCGCAGTATACGGTCAGCCGTAGCTCCATAGAGGCTGGTGCCTCGTTAGTGGACCTCGCTGCCGAAGTGGGCATGTTCGCCTCCAAGGGCGAGATTCGTCGCGAACTGAAGCAGAACTCCATCTCCGTCAACAAGCAGAAGGTCGCCGAAGGATGCACCCTCACCGCTGCCGACATCCTCGCCAGCGGATGCATCCTAGTGCAGAAAGGCAAGAAGAATTACTACATTCTCAATGTGGAATAATGAGTTCGACTGATTAGTTGAGCGCCCGTAGGCCATGGCCTGCGGGCGCCTCTTTTTTTAGAACTATTATTCCTTTTTCAATTACCACATAATCAATACCATGTCCTTACCAACTCCTACCCAACTCCCTATCAACTCCTACCACAGTAGGAGTTGATAGGGGGTTGGTATGTTGATGATAAGGAGAACTCAAAAATTGTCTTTTTTCACTTTTTTCATTCCATGTCAGTTTTTATTCGTATCTTTGCACAGTTTTGTGCATGGTGTATCCATGTGTAAAGGCATTGTTTATAGGTAATAAAAAAAACTAAACAATACATTATGGCTAAAAAAGTTTATCAATTAATGAACGACAATCCGGTGGCCCGCTGGGCGGCGCTCATCTTGATTGCCTTGATGATGTTCTTCGGCTACATGTTTGTCGATGTGATGTCACCCATTGAGAGTCTGCTCGAAGCAGAGCGAGGCTGGAGTCCCAGTGTCTTCGGTACCTACGCCGCCGGCGAGTATATTCTCAATGTTTGTGGATTCCTGATTTTGGCGGGTATTATCCTCGACAAATGTGGTATCCGGTTCACTGGCACGTTGTCGGCATCACTGATGCTGTTGGGTGCCATCATCAAGTTTGTGGGTGTGAACGACTGGTTCCAGACCACGGGCTTCTGTGGCTGGCTTGACAGCTGGTGGGTTTCGATGCCCGGCAGTGCCAAAATGTCGGCTCTGGGATTCATGATCTTCGGTTGTGGCTGCGAGATGGCGGGTATCACCGTCAGCCGTGCCATCGCCAAATGGTTCAATGGTAAGGAGCTGGCTCTGGCCATGGGTCTCGAGATGGCTATCGCCCGTGTGGGTGTCTTCTCGGTGTTCTCTATCTCTCCGGTTATTGCTAAGAGTTTCGGTACCATCGTGGCTCCCGTGGCATTCTGCACCTTGCTCCTTCTCATTGGTTTGATTTTCTTCCTGGTGTTCTGCGTAATGGACAAGAAGTTCGACGAACAGCTTGGCAAAGACGCCAGTGCTGAAGGCGAATCTGAGGAAGAATTCAAGGTTAGCGATGTGGGTAAGATTTTCAGCAGCAAGATCTTCTGGGTTATCGCCCTGCTTTGCGTGCTCTACTATAGCGCTATCTTCCCCTTCCAGCGCTATGGCGCCAATATGCTTCAGTGTAACCTTGGCATTGACGCCACCACGGCTTCGAATATCTTCCGCTGGTTCCCCATTGGAGCCGCTATCATTACACCGTTCCTTGGAGCTTTCCTCGACAACAAGGGTAAAGGAGCAACGATGCTTATCTGGGGTTCCCTGCTCTTGATTTGCTGCCACCTGATATTTGCTTTCATTGTCCCTGCCACAGGCAGTGCCTTTATCGCCTATGCCACCATCGTCATCCTTGGCATCTCGTTTGCCTTGGTGCCCGCTGCCCTTTGGCCCTCGGTGCCAAAAGTGATGAATCCCCGCTACCTCGGCAGTGCTTATTCTCTCATCTTCTGGGTCCAGAACATCGGTCTCTGCTTCGTTCCCCTGCTGATTGGTAACGTGTTGGCCTCGTCCAACAGCGACAACCAGCTCGTCAAACATACCAAGAATTTTGTTGAGCAGTATCAGGAGGTTTCGTTGGCTATGGATAAAGATACCGTCGCCTTCGACACTTGCTATCTGAAATTGACCAAGACCTATGATTCCATTAATCTGGCCTATGAGAATCTGCCTGAGGAGTTGAAGACTCCTGCTGTTGGTACAACACATGATGCCGTTGATAGCACTATGAATGCTCTCGTTAATAATCATGACAATATCCGTAAGTACATTATTGAGCATCCCGCACAGGCTTTGCCTCAGGCAGGTCTTTTCGACTTCCTGAGCAAGGACAAGAAAGCGGAAACCGAGCTTGATAAGTATCGCGATGAGATTGATAAACATAGCGGTGCCATCTTTGTCCCCTACCGCTTCACGGTACCTCTGATTCTCTTTGCCTCCTTCGGTGTTATTGCGTTCTTCATTGCTCTCTATCTGAAGATTATCGACAAGAAGAACAAGTATGGTCTTGAAGAGCCCAACATCAAAAAGGATAAATAAAGATTAACATTCAATTATGGTGTGGAGACGCGCCTTGGCGCGTCTCCATATTTTTACCAAACGATTCCTATGGCTAACAACAAAACCGGTTTTACCTCCTCGTTCGGAGTGGTGATGGCTGCCGCCGGCTCGGCAGTGGGTCTGGGTAATATTTGGCGTTTCCCCTATATCTGTGGACAGTATGGTGGTGCCGCATGCCTTTTTGTCTATCTTCTTTTCGTGTTCCTCATTGGCATGGTGCTTCTGATGACAGAGTTTGTCATCGGACGCTGCTCCGGACACGCGCCTGAGAAGGCCTTCCCCGCACTCTATCCCAAACGCCCGTCGTGGAAACTTGTGGGCCTTTTCGGCATGTTCACCTGTTTCCTTATCCTCGCCATCTATCTGGTTATCTCGGGCTGGACGCTGGGCTACTTCTGGGAGTCGGTGACAGGAACGCTGTCATCTATCGCCAACGATGGTTTTAAGGGCCATTTTGAAGCGTTTGTCGCCTCCCCCTGGAAACCGGTGGTGTTCTTGGTAGTGTTCTTGGCTTTCACATTGTTGGTCATCCTCGGCGGCGTGCAGAAAGGCATCGAGAAGGTGTCCAAACTTTTGATGCCCATTTTACTTGTTCTCGTCTTGCTGCTCTGCGTGCGTTCATTGACGTTGCCGGGCGCTTCCAAGGGTCTCGACTATCTGTTCCACCCAGACTTCTCCCAGCTCACGTGGAAAGGCATCCTCGCTATCCTTGGCCAGGCGCTCTTCTCGCTCTCGGTGGGCATGGGAGCTATGATTGTCTATGGATCCTACATCCCGCGTGATAGCAACATCTTGAAGACTGCTACCTGGATTACCGTCTGCGACGTTTCCATTGCTGTGTTGGCAGGCATTGCCATCTTCCCGGCAGTGTTTGCCGCAGGACAGGACCCCGCAGGTGGCCCCGGACTTGTCTATCAGGTATTACCAGTGGTATTCAATTCCATGGGTACTTTTGGCCAGATTTTTGCCATTCTCTTCTTCCTGTTGTTATCACTGGCGGCACTGACGTCGGCCATCTCGCTCCTTGAGACATTGACGGCGTGGCTCTCCGATCGCGGCATGAATCGCAAGTTGGCTGCTGTGCTTGTCTCGGTTGCCGAGGCAGCACTGGGTGTCTTTGTAGCCTATTCTTTCAGCGGTGGTATGTTGAGTCATTTCACTCCCGGCGGCATGAATCTCTTTGACTGGGTCGACAAGCTCACAGGAGCCTATCTTCCACCTATTGGAGCCCTGCTGACGGTCCTCTTTTTCGGCTGGGTGATGAAAAAAGAGGACATCTACGATGAACTCTCCAACCATGGTGTGCTTAAGGTCTCATGGTTCAAGGTGTTCTATCATATCCTTGTGCGCTTCGTAGCCCCTGCGGCATTGATCATTTCGCTGGTGGCGGGCATCTTTACCTGATGCCATCCATCGCCAGTGACAAAAAGAAGACAAAGCAAGCCAAAAGGCTTGCTTTGTCTGTTTATAAACTGATTCTACTTTTTCTTGAGAATCATACGTCCCGACTTGGTGTCGAGGTATTGCATAGACTTTTCTCTAAAGGCAAAGCGTCCGACTTTGAAGTCGAGGTCGTAGCTGTGTGTGATGATGTTGCGGCTGAGTGTATCGAGGGTTTCGTCGAGGTTGCGCCGGGTGGTCAGCTCCTCGGTGCTTATGGCTACGGGTGGTCTTTTGACCACGAAGCGGCTGCAGGTGAAGAGGGTGTCGGTATCATTGAGGGGCTGTTCGCGAAGGGGTCGGGCGATGGTCAGCGTGTCCACAATATCGTATTTTCCGTCAATGAGCAGCAGCGCCAGCCGGTCGGGCTCGGCGAGATAGAGTTGCACCAGGGTGTAGCCTTTGAAGTCGCGCCAATAGACGTCGAGGAGGTAGCAGCGAGGCGTTCCCTGCATGTGCAATGTTTGCAGTGCTTGGCGATAGAAGAAGAGTGTGTCTGCAATCAGTCGGTTGTCGGTCAGCACTTCGGGACGAAGGCGTCCGCTGCGCCAAGGGTGGCTCTTCAGGTCGCTGAAGAACATTTCGCGTGGGATGGGTGTACGGGTGATTTTGTGGTAGCGGTCCAGATGACGGTAGTCAGGGTCGGAAAGGATGAGACTGTCTACCGATGCCAGCTCCTTTCGGGAATAGAAGTTATGGTCTAGGGCGTAAGAGAACAGAGTATTTCCCACGGTGTTGCCGTTTTGGGTTGCGATGCAGAATCCGTAGG
>JAEEGF012109601.1_pt1 | contig 45023 bp, 26 predicted proteins | sample 9134171 | NCBI WGS metagenome assembly JAEEGF01 (sample SAMN16246542, study PRJNA631951) | gut metagenome | biome: gut microbiome; feature: rumen; material: AP-attached | host: Bos | place: Iran: Karaj | collected 2018-10 | reverse complement strand
CGGCGGGAATCCATATAAATATAGTAAGTAATAACCACTAAACTCATTTTGCTATGAAAAAGAAACTATTACTCACGTTATTACTCATGCTGGCATGTTTCAGCATGGCACAAGCAGAAGTCATTCATGTGGGCTACGGCTCAGCCACAGATGGTCCTATGCTTCGCACTCTGTATAGTTATTACTATTCTGAGCAGATATATGCTGCTGAGGAGATTAACGCAAAAGGTACCATCACAGATATCGCTGTCTATAACGTTGCCGATGCTGACACGCGTAACCTCGATATCTATCTCGCTCACACCGACATGTACGATTACTCTAATCGCAATGATTGGTTTGATTACGACGATGAAACTAACCATGTCTTTAGCGGCATGGTGACCTTCACGCCTGGTATGTGGACGACTATTCATCTCGACAAGAGCTTCCAATACAACGGCAAAGACAACCTCGGCCTTGTCGTGATCGACTATACAGGGCGTCCGACGCCGCCATATACAGGTGGCAGTAAAGGAATTACTAGGTGGGTATCATTAAAGAGTTATAAGACATCATATGAAGCAACACTTTATAAATATGAAGACGAGTCGGATGAGCATTATTCATTTTATAAGACACAGCTTCGGCTTACCATCACCAAAGACGACTCTGGTTCTGGTGATGTAGTACATGTGGGCAGCGGCCTCGACAGAGGTTCGTTACCGATAGTAACTAACCAAGGTTATTGTCTGTCTCAGCAGATCTATACGCCTGAGGAAATCAACCACTCGGGTTCTATGACTAGCCTTGCCCTCAAAACAGTTAGAGACATTGGGGCGTCCCGAGATATCGAGGTCTATCTGGTAGAAACCGATAAGAAATACTTTGGCTCCGACCCCAACTCCGACTACATCATCCCTGAGGAGAGCGACAAGGTCTTCAGCGGCAGCGTAACATTCCAGGCAGGAGAGTGGACCCCAATCACCTTCGACAGGCCATTCGAGTATGATTGCACGAACAACCTCTGCCTCATCGTGAACGACAAGACGGGAACCACGGGTAATTATGCGGAGTGGCTCTCGTATAAAGCGCCATCCCAGACTATCTATGCAAGAAATGACGTGTGCTACGACCCCCTTGCACCTTTTAGGAATTTCTATGGAAGTAACGCAAAGTGCCAGCTTCAGCTCACCTTCTCCGACGGAACCCCTGGCCCTTATACAACTGTGGATGTGGGATGCGACAATAATATCTATACCGAGACAGTCCTGCCTACGCATACCGGCCACGACTACTCCTATTCGCAACAGATCTATACACCGGAAGAGATAGGACAAACCGGCCTCATCACCCAGATTTCCTACTTCGCAGAAAGCTGCGATAACACACCGTCACGAACATTTGACCTCTATATGGTCAAGACCAGCAAGTCCAGCTTCAGCAGTGTCTCTGATTACCTGGTTCCAACGGAGAGCGACAAGGTCTTCAGCGGCAAACTGACATTCCCTTTGGGAGAATGGACCACAATCGTCCTCGACAAGCCCTTCGACTATGACGGCACGGAAAACCTCTGCATCATTATGAGAGACAACACCGGAGGGAACAGTTATTACAAGGCAAGCTGGCTTGTCTTTGCTGGCACAAGCGGCTGCTCGCTCGCCTGGCACGGGCTCGACCACCAATATAACCTGGCAAATCCCTATGAAGCAGATGTTATCTCAGGAAAGAAGAACTGCATTAAACTCTCCTTTACCGAATCAAATAGGAAAGAGTTAGGCAGCGGCGATGCCACCAACACCTACCTGCCTACCAATATATATTATAATTATTCCCTCACACAGCAGATCTACACGAAGGAAGAGCTGTGGAAGAACCCCCAGAACGTCACCAGCATAGGCTTCTTCAATAAAGGCGGGGAAAGGAAACGCAACCTCGACATCTACCTCGTATCGACTGTTAAGCAGGGCTTCGGCACCTACTCTGACTGGATAAACTTCACGGAAGACGACAAGGTGTTCAGCGGCGAAGTGACCTTCGAACCGGAAGTCTGGACGACAATACCCTTCTTCAAGAGCTTCAAGTATGACGGCAAGAGCAACATCGCCCTCATCGTCGACGACAATACGGGAGGATATCAGGCAGAGGCACCTTTCCTTGCTTACGAGGCACCACGTCAGACCTTATACGTTTACAACGACAACACCAACTTCAACGCAGACGGCTTGAGTGGCTACACAGGCACAATCCTGAACATGAAGAACCAGGTGCGGTTCGGCGATGCAGAGCTCGACCTCAAGCCATACGACCTCACAGTCACCGACATTGACTACAATAAAGCCACCATCTCATGGAAGAGTGCCGGCAGCAAGTGGCTCATGCAGTACAAGACAACTTCTGCCAGCTCTTGGTATAATGCGAACAACCTGACTTCCCCGACCTTTACGCTGTTAGGCCTTGCCCAGGAAACGACGTTCGATATCAGAGTATGTACCATTAAAGATGACGGCTCCTATTCGGACTATGTCTATACCCAGTTCACCACGCTCCAGCGCTTCCCAAGGCCTACCGATGTGGAAGTCACGGACATCACGCCTACCAGTGCAACCCTGAGCTGGACAGAGAACGGCATAGCAGCTAAATGGAGAATATATTTAAACGACGCTCAGTTTGCGATAACTGATAGTAATCCTTTCCTTCTGACAGATCTTAAACAAGGCTATCGTTACAGTGTAGTCGTGCAGCCTATCATCGAATTTGATGATGATGATGAACCATATTATGGCAACAGAAGTGTGCCGGTAACCTTCTTCACTCCGCTTGCCAATCCTGCGCCTGATTTCACATCAATCGTTCCGACACCCAATTCTGCTACCATTGCCTGGGAAGGCAAGGGCGACAGCTATGAGGTGAAGTACAGGTCGGCCGCCTCCGAGGAAAATGTGTTCTTCCGCGATGGTTTTGAGTCCGGGAACCTGACCGAAAAGGGCTGGACCATCATCCGCAATGGCGAAGGGACGTCGGAAACAAACTGGCATGTAGTACCGGGTTATCATCATAATGGAGCCTATGCTGTCGCTTCTTATAGTTTGTGGACAAACAATCAGAGCTTCGATGTTGATAACTGGCTCATCACGCCGAAGATTGAGCTGGGTGAGAAGCTGGAGTTCTATATACAGAATGGCGGCTATGCCGCTTGGCTGGACAAATACGAAGTGCTGCTTTCTTTGGAGGGCAATGAGTTGGAGGACTTCAACATCGTGCTGCAGCCGCTCCGGACCTCTTATGTATCATGGTTGAAAGATGTGATAGACCTTAGCGCATACGAAGGACGGGAAGGTTACATTGCCATCCGCCACAAGGACGAGAAAAAGTCGCTCATAACTGTCGACGACTTCAGGGTTTACACGCCTGCTAAGGAGGCTGGCGAGTGGCAGACCGTCGAGACTACTGAGAACACGGTAACCATTGAAGGCCTTGAGCCGAACACTGAATACGACTTGGAGGTTGTGAGCATCATGGAAGGCGAGGACAGTTCTTCCAGCACTGAATCATTCACGACGCTCATTGCTAACCCTGTGCCCTCCGATATCGCAGTCAAGACATCGCCCACCTCTGCTCACATCGACTGGACGGGCTATGGCGATGCGTATGAGGTAAGCTTGAGGAAACGGGTTTCAGAGGGTGAAGGAACCTTCTACGACGACTTCGAGAGCGGCACCCTCTCCAGAAACGGCTGGACAGTATATACAGATGCAGCCACCATTCCAGAGCAGAGCGAAGGCTGGTACGTAATATCCACCGGTTGGAGTAATGTGGTATGTTCAAACAGCTATTATTTCTCGTCGCAAAACCAAGATGTGGACATACAGGCCGACAACTGGCTGATATCGCCTCAGGTTCCGCTGGGAGGAAAGGTGTCGTTCAGGGCGTGGATTCGCTTACAATATCCTGAAGAGTTTGCTGTGCTGCTCTCTACGACAGGCAAAGAGAAGGCAGACTTCACGGAAGTGCTCCGTCCGTTGTCGCCGGCCGGCTGGGATGGTTGGACAACCTTGGAATTTGACCTGAGCGAATATGAAGGTAAGGTTGGTTACATCGCCATTCGCGACTATTGCTTCGGCAAGTTCTATATGTACATCGACGACTTCACCGTCTCTTACGATGTAGCATCCTATGGAGAGACAATGACGATTAACACTGTGGAAACTGAGGCTACGATAACCGGACTGGAGAAGAACACTTCTTACGAATGCATGATAACAAGTAAGAAGAGCGGCCAGTATGACTCCCATACCGAGCCCTTCGTCTTCAAGACAAGGAACTTAGTGGACCTCGCTCTCGACGATAATAGCGACAACACCTACATCCTCCAAGGAAACGAGAATGAATTGGCCAATGTTACCATCAACCACAGGCTCTTCAAGAAGGACGGCACCTGGCAAGGCATCTGCCTGCCCTTCGATGTGGATGTGGAGAACAGCATCCTTAAGGGTGCAGACGTGAGGACGCTCGAGTCGTTGACTCAGATGGACAACTATATCCTCATGAACTGCCTGACGCCTGTGACTGAGATGAAGGCCGGCACTCCCTATATCATCAGGTGGAAGGACGCCGGCGAAGATATCTACAATCCCTACTTCGAATACGTCACCATAGACCTTACAGACAGAGATGTCTGTGTCGTGGACGGTACCGAAGTGGGTGTTTGCAACCGCACAGCAGGCTCAGGCTCGTATGTCATTTATTCAGCATTCGAATGTAATTACGATGAGGAATACCTTTGGTTGATGAATGGCACATCCGTACTGACACCCATTACAGCAGATGCCGGCCTCGTTGTCCATGCCTTCGACATCATGTTCAATGTGATGGACATTCAAACGGACGATACTGTCGTACTGCTGAACACCGGCGATCCCATTGACCTGATAGACGGCATTTCCTCTCTTAAGGAGAAAGAAGGCGAGACCGAAATCTACAACATCGCAGGCATGCGCCTCCACAAGATGCAGCGCGGCATCAACATTGTGAACGGACGCAAGATACTGGTAAAGTAGAAGGACATCAAGGGCCTTAGAGACCCAAAAGACTTTAAGGGCCTTAAATGACTCTCCAGACAACAGGGGCTCGCCCATGCCAGACGCATGAGCGGGCTCTTTTCGTATGCCGAAATGCCCATCCCAGCGGCCTTCGCTGCTCATGTCCGGGTGCGAGGCTGAAAAACGCCGCACGCGGAGTTCGTTGATTTATCATGATGCAGCAATTGAATCATCATGATGCAGCAATTGATTTATCATGATGCAGCAACGAACATGGCGTGGCGTGTTGACTTGCGTAGACCGCTGGGACGGGCAACGCCGACTGCCGCCTTGGGCATCGCAGGCAGGTGCCCTGACCGATTTCGTGAAATATATACCGATTTTCTTGCATCTTTACATAAATAATCGTAACTTTACGACGGCAAAAGCACCTAAAAAACTAATAGCCTATGAAACGGAATACTTTACTCCTGACGCTCATCCTTATGGGATTCAGCATGGCGAAAGCCGAAGCTACGGATATCGGATCGGACAAACCCGCTGTCCGTCAAGGCTCCTCCCCGACGTCCCTCGTCGATTCCGCACCGTCCGACGTGACTCTGCTCAGCATTACGCCAACCACTGCCACACTCAAGTGGAAGGGCAGCAGCGACAGCTATCGAGTGCGCTACAAGAGGGAGGCAGACGGCAACGGCGCATCCTTCTTCGATAACTTCGAGTCGGGCAGCCTCACGGACAAAGGCTGGACAATCCGTACCGAAGGCGAAGCGCCCTTTGGCGATGGTTGGGAATGTATCAATCAAGCCTTCAAGAGTGCACATAGCGGCGAGTACCTGGCAGCTGCTTGGAGCTGGAGGCCCAATGTCGCCTATGCGGCAGACAATTGGCTCATCACTCCCCTGGTTTACTTGACAGGCAAGCTCTGCTACTGGGAGACCTGTGACCAATTTTACCCCGATAGCTACGAGGTGCTGCTCTCTACGATAGACGAAGACATCGCCAACTTCACGACAACGCTCCGCCCCTTGGCACCAGCCAGCAAAACATGGACGGAGGTCTGCATCGACCTGAGCGAATACCAAGGGCAGGCAGGCTACATTGCCATCCATCACCTCTGCACCGACTGTGACGGCCTCCTCATCGACGATTTCGGCATCTATCCCAAATACGAAGACTGGGCATCGGTGGAGACCGACGAGAAGAATATAACCCTTGCCGAGCTGAAGCCAAACTCCACATACGACTATGAGGTGATTGGCGTCGTGCAGGACGAGGAGGGCGCCTCCTCCGGCATCGCTTCGTTCACGACGTTGCCGGCCAATCCCATGCCCACGGATGTGGCAATCTATCCGGCGGGCACATCTGTCACCGTCAGTTGGACGGGCTATGGCGACTACTATGATGTTTATTTCAGGAAGTCTGCGGTATATGGCTCCTTCTCGGACAGCTTCGAGTCCGGCCTAAGCCAATGGACCGTCCGAACCGAGGGAGAGTCGCCAACGCCAGAGGGATGGGTTACCGAGGACGGTAGCCTCTCCGGTACGGCTTACGACGGCTCATTCTATGCCTGCTCGAAAAGTTGGACGCCCGGCTCCGGCTCCGGTCAGTCTTATGATGCCGACAACTGGCTCATCACGCCGTTGCTCAATCTGGACTCCGGCACATTCTCTTTCTGGGAGAAGGCTCCCGACCCGAACTACCGTGACCAGTTCGAGGTGCTGCTCTCCACAACAGGCAACGCCGTCGCCGACTTCACGACAGTCCTGCGCCCGCTGCAACCGGCTAGCGAAGATTGGAACAAAGTCACCTTGGCTACGGAATGCAGCAGCGAATCGGGAGTCGTGCCAGGCTACATTGCCATCCGTCATAAAGAAAAGGACAAGTTCCATCTCCACATCGACGATGTACAGTTCAGCGGCAAGGAATCGGTGGAAAGCGGAGAATGGAAGTCAATAAACACGAGCGGGACGGAATTCACCATTTCCAATCTGGAGCCTGACACAAGGTACGAGTTGTATATTATCTCTGTGGGAGACTTGCCTGAGGAAGTGTCTGGCACTGGTTTGTTCTGCTTTGCGACACAGCCTTCCGACCCTGTCGACATCGTGCTCGATGCAGATGGCAACAACAACAGCATCATCGGGGAGAACGACGATGCCTTAGCCAATGCCACCATCGATAACCTCACACTCAGGAAGGACGGCGTCTGGCAAGGCATTTGCCTGCCCTTCGACGTGGATGTGGAGAACAGCATACTCAAAGGTGCCGATGTAAGGAAGCTGGATGTCAACTCCGGCCTTACGATTGTGGACAATGTTGCATTGGTCGATTTCCTCACCCCTGTGACAAACATCGAAGCCGGCCTGCCCTATATCCTCAGGTGGGAGAGTGGCGTCGACATCGTCAATCCCGTCTTCCGGAACGTTAAGATAAATCGGAGCAGAAACGGCATGGGCAATCCTGCCTCGGTTTTGTTCGCAGCCACTTACGAAGCCATCAGATACGACTACGACAGCCCCCAATGGTTCCACCTGACAGAAACTCCGGAGCTTTCGCCCTTCGAGGCGGGCTATGTGTGCCATGCCTTCGAGGGCTTCTTCAGGATTGGAATAGAATCCTATCCAGACATAATTTACTATGTCTTGAACACCGGCGAGGAAGACGACTTGGTAACGGGAATCACGGCAACAGACAACGACCGGCAGCCGACGGAGATTTACAACCTCTCAGGCCAGCGCCTCAGCAAGATGCAGCGCGGCATCAACATTGTGAGGCAAGGCTCAGCGAAAGAGGGCGGCAAAAAGATTCTTGTGAGGTAAAGGTTTTCGGAGCCTCTGCCGTAGCGGTTTCGTGCTGTCCGTAGCAGGGTTTTCCAGTGCCTCATAGGGGGATGAAAAACGCCGCGTGCGGGGATGCCCAACGCCGCACGCGGAAATGCTCATCGCCGCACGCGGAAATTGCCATCGCCGCACGCGGCGTTTGGAAGCCTCGCTGCAGGAGGGTGTGCTCCCCTCCTCAAACGCCCTAAAACAGGCGTGTTCAGGCCATCAATAGAACATCTCGAAAGCCTTCTTGATGAGCTGCGGATAATGTGCGCCCTTCTTCATCAGCCATAACCCAAGGCGGCTATAGACAAAACGGGTTATGACGGTCTCTTTCTTTTTCTTCAGGAATATTCTGCGATTGGTCTGGGCGAAGTCTTTTCCGCTCAAGAGGGCGATGCTTGCATTTCTGCCCGTCGCTATGGCATAGTACAGTCCTTCGTAGGTCAGTTTGTTGGCGAAACCGCCTGCATCGCCGATGAGGATTACGTTGCGCTCCCTCGACTTCATGGTGTCGAGGGGAATGTTGGCGCCATACAAGGGAGAGGCGTTGCCGGCTGTGACGTCTCGGATGGTGTTGAGGCTCAGCTCGTTCCTTATCTCTTCCGGCGAGGCGTAGAAGCCTCCCATTCCCACGGCGTCCTTCTCTATGCCTGGGAAACTGAAGAAGTAGCCATTCCTGTAGCGGTTCGAGAACTCGAAGATGAATTCGTTGGCGCCTTTCTCCATGTAGCGTTCCATCCAGAGCGTGGTGTCGCGACGCTGGCCGGTCAGTTGCTTCCTTACACGGCTGTTGGCTCCGTCGGCCCCCACCAGGTATTTGCAGAGCATGTAATTGCCCGACTTGAGTGTGACGAGAATCCTGCCGTCCGGCTGCTTCTCGAAATGCGAAAAGACATCCTTCACGAGCTCGCCTCCTGCGGCTGTGTATTGCCCGAGCAACGCATTGTCGAAGTCCATCCTGCGCACCATCCGCAGCTCTTTGGCCAAATCGACCTCGCAGAGCGTCTTGCCGTCCATCATCAGTCGGAAGTGCCCTACGCCCTGGTAGTCATAACGGAGGTCGGGCATCAGCTCCTGCAACAACTCGTAGGCCTTGGGGGTGAGTCCGCCGCCGCATATCTTTTCCCTCGGGAAAGACGCGAAGTCAACGAGGACGCAGTCCTTGCCGCCCTTCTTCAGCAGGTAGCCGCAGATGCTGCCGGCAGGTCCTGCGCCTATTATCACGACATCTGTTTCGAACATCGGAAAAAGGAGAGACTTACTTGATTGCAATCTTCCTGCCTCCGACGACATAAATGCCTCTGGCTGTCGGGCGGCCATTCAGACGGCGGCCGGAGAGGTCATACCATGCGGCTCCCTCGTCCTCCACACTCATCTCCATGCTCTGGATTCCTGTTGCAGGACTTGCGTCGAGCCATTGGAAGTACTCGCCGTAGGCGCCTGTGGCCAGAAGTGCTATGAAGAAGTTCGTGCCAGCCGCCATGTGGTCTTGTGGCGTAAGGCTGTCGTCGAGGCGAAACCACTCGTCTTCGTCCTCGGCATGGGCATCGCGGAAAGAAAGATAGTTGCTGAAAGGCACTACCATATCGCCTCGGGAGTGTACGAACTGGATGCGGTGCTGCGGCTTCCAACCAGCGGCCAAACTGTTGTCCACCATGGCCTGATAGAGGTCTTGCCACTTGCCTGCAAAATTCTTGAATCCAGGCGTGAACATCTTGTCGAGCTTTCCCCAGACCTCGTTCTTGGAGGGCGAATAGAAGAGCTCAGCCATCTGTGCAGATGTATAGCGGCGGCCATTGGCATAGAGGCCGTTTTGCAGCTGGTTGTACCAGAGCTTGCTGATGTCGCCCGTTGTGTATGATTTGCTGGCCAGCCAGTTCATAATGCCTGTGTCGAGGAATTGCTGAGAGAAGAAGTCCTCGAGCGTGTGGCCCTTCATCGCAGGATGCGTGTCGAGAGCGCCTTTGACAATCATCGGCATCACCATCGGCAATGTGCACATCCCGCTTCGGTGGCTGGTCTGCGCATCGTAGCTGTTGCCATTGTCCTCCATGTAGTATTGCATGGTGGCCGGCAGGTCGTAAGGTCCGTCGCCACATATACTTCCACGGAATCGCAGCCTGTCCGAAAGGTCGTTCTCTTCGATATAGCGATGTACGGCGAGCGCGACGGCTCCACCTTGCGAGAAGCCCCAGCTGAAGCTCCTCCAGTCGCTCTTGAAGTCCAAAGCCCGCTTGTCGTTGATATGCTTCTGATATAGTGCGAGGCCATACTCTACGGCATCCATGACCTGCTTGGCCGTCAGTTCCTGCGCCAGGTAGGGATGGCTCCTGTCCTTGCTTACGCCATAGCCCTCATAGTCGGGAGCAATGAGCACACCATGGGAGATGAAGTTCTGGCCGGCGTTCAAGCCCATGCCGTAGTTGCCCTTGACAAGCATGCCGAACAGGAGGCGGTCCTGGCTGTTCTGGTCCGAAGTGGGGCAGTCCTTGTTGGCTGTAATCGTATAGTGACTGTAAATGTGGAGCGACTCGATGCTGTCTGTGGTGGCCGGCGCCTTGGGCATCCAAGCCACCAGCAGGGAGGAAAGGATAACATCCTCGCCGGTTGCGCTCTTCGAAGGGTAGTTGAATGTGTAGAATAGAGCGTCAGAGCTCTTATACACCTGCTTGAGGCTGTCCGACGGCTCTGTCACCTGTGCCTTTGCCCAGGATATGCAAAGAAGCACGGTAAGGATTCCCATGGTCTTTCTCATACAATCACAATATAAGATGTTCTTTATAAATCAACTGCGGCAGCAAAGCAGAGCCGGGACTTACTTGATGATAACTTTCTTCCCGCCTTTTATATAGATGCCTTTGGCGCGAGGCTGACTGCAAGGACGGCCCTGCAGGTCGTACATTGTGCCGTTCTCATTCCATTGCCCCTCGGAAATGTCCCTGATGCCAGTACCCGCATTGAGCGCCATCTCGAGTCCGCGCTTGGCGTCAATCTTGCCGTGGCCGAACTGTGCGGGCTTGGCTTCGGTAAACGCGTCGGTGCGGGCGGAGCGGCACACGATGTCCTTCACCTCGGCAGGTGTCAGCTTCGGGTTGGCCTCCAGCCACAGGGCGACGGTTCCGGCCACGGTGGGCGCTGCCATCGATGTGCCGCTTTCGGCGTTATAGGGGAAGCCCTGCCAAGTCATCTCGGTACGGTATGGCTTCGGATTGCCCTTTTTGTCTTTTTCCACGTTGAAGTGGCTCACGGCTGCCACTATATTAATGCCTGGAGCACAGATGGTGGGCACATGCACGCCATTAAGGCCGGTGCCGTGGCTGCTCAGCGGGGCAATATCGTTAAGTGGTTCGTCAATTGAGGGCATAGGTTCATCGTAGAGTGAACGCACCATAGTGTTGGTGGTATAAGCGCCTACAGAAATGCAGGAGGGCGCTGTGGCCCAGTCGTTTTGCAACATGCCATCCATGCTGCTCAGGAAGCCTGCCCTGCCCTCAGACGTCAGCTCGGCATTGAAGATGTCGAGGCCCACGCCCTGCTTGCTGCCAATGGTCAGTTCGAGGAAGTAGTCTTCTAGCAGCATACCCATACCGCAAACTTTCATGCGCACCTGGTCGGGCTCACGCGACACGCCTAAACGCAAAATGCCACTGAAGCCTTCATCCAGTGCAGGCACTACCTCGCTGATGATGTCGGGCAGGATGCCCGTCTCGGGATTGAGCATCGGCGATTGCCATAGCGTCTTCCATTTGTTGCCGCCTTCTTTTTTGACCAGCGACAGGCGCATACAGAGGTCGGCATCCTTCGGCACGAAGCCTTCGATGTTCTCAAATTGATCCTTCATGGCAATCATTGAACGCAGCGTATCCGTGTCACTTTCGAAATCCTTATGAAGATACAGCCGCCTGTTGCCCTCGTTGCCGGCAGAGATGACCAAAGGCACGCCCTCCTGGCAGATGGCTTCGACAGCCTCCGCTATCTCGCCCTTTCCGTTGTGAGAACCGCTGTTCGTGCCAAGGCTCATGCTCACTACCATTGGCTGCTCACGCTGTTTGGCATATTCTTTCAGGAACACGAGGCCGTAGAAAGTACTCTTCGAAGAGATTATCCGGTCGATTGTCATGTTTTCATCACTTGCATCGGAAGAATAGATGGTGCACAACACGATGTCGGCATCTGGAGCCATGCCGCCGAATCCCTGGGGACTGCGCGTTCCGGCAGCAATGGAAGCGGTGTGGCTGCCATGGTCGCCAGCGGGGAAGTCCGTCGTCAGGGCAGCGATCTGCTCGGGCGTGTCGAAGACGGAGCCGGGCAGTTCCATGCCGTCGGCCGTCACTTTCCTGCCGCTTTCATCGAAAGGCGAATAGACCGCCTTGATGCGGGAGCGTCCCTCGCTGTCCTTGAAGGCAGGATGCTGGTAATCAAAGCCGCCGTCGAGGAGAGCAACTGTGATGCCCTTTCCGCTGTAGGACTTCTCGCCTACCTTGCCACGGGTGCCGTCGATGTCCGACACACCAATCTCGCCGCGCGATATGTCGGTCAAGAGTTTGGGAGCAGGGCCGCCTGTACCGATACGCAGTACGCCCTGCATATCCTCCACTTGCTGCAAGACGTCGAGAGGAATGGCTGCAGCCACTTGCTGCCCCAAGCGTCCCTGCAGCTTTACGCCCATTGTGCGCAAGGCGTCAAGCGTCTTGTCGGCGCATGTCTCGTCGAGTTTGATAATGGCGTTCAATGTTTCAACTGATGCTGCGGCTCTTGTCCGCTTTGCAACCTGATGTTTTTCCACCTGCATCCGGGCATCGAGCGTCAGCTTGCTCGTCTGTGCCATAACAGAGGTTGAGATGCAGAAGAGCAGTGCATTTAAGATCAGTTGTCTTTTCATAATGAATATGTGTTTAGTTTATTTAAGTATAGTCGAGAGATGTTTCTTTAGCAAAACAGGCAGACAGCCTCTTAGCTATCCGCCTGTTTGCGTACCCCGAGCCGGGGTCGAACCGGCACAGGTTTCCCTATCGGTGTTTGAGACCGACGCGTCTACCGATTCCGCCATCGGGGCTTAAAACTGGGTGCAAAGGTACAACAAAAAGTGAAAAGTGAAAAGTGAAAAGTGAAAAATTATTTGTTTTATTGCTCTTTTTGTGCTTTTTTCTCTAAACTCTAAACTCTAAACTCTAAACTTTTTATAACTTTGTGCGTGCTAAACCATGAAATATGAAGCTTTATGTCTCCCTGCTCGGCACATTGCCGCTCACTGTTCTTGCCAAGACGCCACATCATAATATAATATATATAATGTGTGACGACATGGGTTATGGCGACTTGGGATGCTATGGGCAAAGGCTCATCGCCACTCCCTGCATCGACCGTATGGCGGAGGAAGGGATGAGATTTACTGATGCCTATGCCGGTTGTCCTGTCAGTGCGCCCAGCCGTTGCTCCTTTATGACGGGACAGCACACTGGACATGCTAAGATTCGAGGCAACCGCGAGTATTGGGGTCGTGCGGTCTTGAGGCAGAACATGTTTGGCGAGAATGCCGACTATTATGTCATCGGGCAGGAGCCTTATGACATGACGCAGCCCATCATCCCTGAGCTTTTCAAGGAGAAGGGTTACCGCACAGGCATGTTTGGCAAATGGGCAGGAGGTTATTGGAACTACGACTTCCCTGACACTTATGCCTGTCTTCCCGATGGAAACACAGATACCAGCAAGAGCCGCGAGAGTTCGTCTTGTTCCTTGCCCAACCTCAGGGGCATCGACTGCTTCTATGGTCCTGTCTGTCAGTTCCAGGCTCACACTTATTTCCCCAATTTCCTGAACCGCTATGACCCTGAAGGCAGGGGCGACAAGCACCTTGTGGCAGAGGTTTTGGAAGGGAACATCAAGCATCCTGGCGTGAATGGTGGTAGCAAGGACTATGAGAAGCGCCCCCAATACTCTGCCGACCTCATCCATCGCTATGCCCTTGAGTGGCTCGACAGACAGACAAAGGACAAGCCTTTCCTTGGCATCTTCACCTACACTCTTCCGCATGCCGAGCTTTGGCAACCTCAAGACTCAATCCTCGAGCACTACCATAAGCTCTTTCCAACTGAGGAAGAACGCTCTTTCAGGACTGATGCAGGCAGTTGGTATTATGGTGGCGAGGACAAGCATGCCCAGTTTGCTGCCATGATAACACGACTTGATGCCTATGTTGGTGAGATACTCGAGAAGCTCAAAGAGAAAGGCTTGGCAGAGAACACGCTTGTCATCTTTACCAGCGACAATGGTCCTCATGAGGAGGGTGGGGCAGACCCAGGCTTCTTTGGTCGTGACGGCAAGTTGCGAGGCATCAAGCGAAGCACCTATGAGGGTGGCATCCGCATCCCCTTCATCTGTTGGGGGGCAGGCATCCCGAAAGGCACAGTCAGCCATCATCAACTGGCTTTCTACGACCTCATGCCTACCTTCATGGAGTATAGTGGTGCATTTACAAAGAAAGAGATAAGGGCGCATAGCAAGGCCTCCCCCAACCCCTCCAAAGGAGGGGGGGACAGACGCGCTTCTTTCTTGCCATTCACCCCTCCCTTGGAGGGGATGGGGGCTGGCTTTGATGGCATCTCCTTCTGTCCCACTCTGCTTGGCAAGCCTCACAAACAACAGAAGCACGAGTTCCTCTATTGGGAGATGAGCGACGGCCCTACACAAGTGATTGGAGTGAGGCAGGGCGACTGGAAACTCGTGGTCAGTCAGGGCAAGCCTTTCCTCTATAATCTCAAGGACGACATCCATGAAGACCACGACCTCAAGGCCACTTGTCCCGACAAGCTTGCTGAACTCATCGGCATTGTCCACCAAGAGCACACCGACAGCCCGCTCTTCCCCATTACATTGCCTTAACCCCTTTTATGAAGATAGATGAAGATAAAAGAAGATAGATGAAGATAAAAGAAGATAGATGAAGATAAAAGAAGATAGATGAAGATAGAAGGAGATAGAAGACGATACCACAAGGGCCCTCTAAACTCTAAACTCTAAACCCTAAACTCTAAACTTTCAATTTATACCATCAGAAGAAAGAAGACAATATGAAAAGATTAGTATTGATAGCAGTGAGTGTGATGTGTCTGTTGCCCATAGGGGCTCAGACAAAGTGGATGAACCCTCTTGAGCAGGGCGACAATATGGTGCATGGCCGATGGTGGAACAGTGAGCTCAGGGACAACTTCTTCCGCTTGAGTCCAAGAGCGGAGAGCAAGGTGCGCAGTGCCGTGTGGAGGCTCTCCAAGCAGTCGGCAGGCCTGTCGATATGCTTCCACTCGAATGCACAGAGCATAAAGGTGAGATACAAGGTGAGAGGAGGGCTGAACATGTTCCACATGCCCACAACAGGCGTCTCGGGAGTTGACCTCTATGCCACAGATGCAAATGGCAGGTTGCGATGGTGTGCCAGCAAGTTCAACGAGTCGTTCAAGGATACAGTCAACTATGAGTTCAAGGACCTGACCTACTTTACAGGCGAGGACAAGGGCTATGATTTCGAGTTGTTCCTGCCTCTTTACAATGAGGTGGCATGGATGGAGATAGGAGTGCCCGAAGGCAAGGAACTGCGCTTCATCCCTGTTTCTGAGGAGAAGCCCATTGTGGTGTATGGCACCTCGATAGGTCAGGGGGCATGTGCCTCGAGGCCAGGCATGGCATGGACCAACATCGTGCATCGCGAGTCAGGCTATCCAGTCATCAACCTGGCCTTCTCTGGCAACGGACAGCTGGAGGAGGAGATGTTCGAGTTCCTGGCAGAGATAGATGCAAGGCTTTTTGTCATAGACTGCCTGCCCAACATGTCGACAGAGCGTACAGAACTGATTTACGACCGTTTGCTGAAGGGTGTGGGCATACTGAGGGAAAAGAGTCAGGCACCCATCCTGCTGGTGGAGCACGACTATGCCAATGGGGCAAGTTCGCAGCGGAACATTGACTGGTACACAGGCAGCAACAGTGAGCAGCGTCGGGCCTACAGAGCCATGAAGAAGCAGGGAGTGAAGCAACTCTATTATCTGAGCCACGATGAAATGGGATTCACACAGGACTCGATGGTGGAAGGCCTTCATCCCAACGACCTTGGCATGCGCCAGTATGCTGATGCCTACCTCCGCAAGCTTCGCAAGATACTCAAATAGCACAATTGTTCCTCGGGGAAACAAGGAGCCCCCGAACCCCTTTTAGGATAAGAGGGCTCCTCTTTGGAATGGGAGGGGAGTTTTGTCGCGTTATTCTCCGTCCATTTTCGGGGAAAATCCTTTACAAAAAAAGCGCCAAAAAGTGAGGCGTCTGGAAATATTGCAGGCGAAGAAAGAAAACGCCGCACGCGAAGATTGCCAACGCCGCACGCGATGTTTGTAATTACCGCATGTGGAATTGCCCATCTCCGCAGGCTGAATTTCGGCTCAAACCATGCGCCGTTTAACTATTCTGTGTGCTGCGAATATACTTTCTTTGCCTTGTGCTTCAAAATTTGGCTTTGTAACCAGCTGATTATCAACTGCGATTTGATTTGAGCCCATTTTCAGCGTTTCAGGCAGGAAAGTGCCACAAAGCAAAAAACAAGCCGTCAGAACGCGTCTCTATCGGAAAATTGTTTACAAAACAAGCAGACAATATGCCCTAATCTATACGATGATTCCCATTATAGATTACTATTGATGTCCACCCGCAGAGAGATAATTGACAGAGGACGATTGGCTCGCTTGTCACGCGCAACGGATTTCTACATGAATATTCCTACTATGATTGAAAGCCCTCTTTCCTATCGGATTGGGGGCTCTCCTTTAGTATGCCAACGCCATGCTCCTCTTCAGAACGCCACTTTGAGGCCGACGGTCATGGTGCTGAACTTGGGGCCGTAGCTGCTGCTCAGGACGTTGAAGGGGTTGTATTTGTAGTAGATGCCCACGTGGTGCACAATAACTTCTGCCCCTACGCCCACTGAGAAGCGGCTCTGGTGGACATTGCCTGCTGTTATCTTCCTCTTCTCGTCGCCCTCATAGTAGCGTGTCTTGAGGGAGCCCCAGGGGGTGAAGTACAGTTCAGGGCCTATGGCAAAGTACACTTTCTTGTTGAGGTAGTGGTAGTATTTGAGGGGGAATGAGAGGCTGAAGGTGTGGATGCGGCTGAACTTGGGCTCTGTGCCTTCGGGATAGTCCTGCATGGTGATGATGCCGCGCTCGTCCTTGGAGAACATCTTGAAGTCTGTCACCCTGTAGTTCCTCCAGTCGAAGCCCATGCCTATGCGCATGAAGTCCTTCTTGCCAACACGCACCTTGCTGCTGATGACGTCGCCCCATTCCATCTCGTAGCTCTGTCCCATGTCGATGCTGACACCTTCTGCCTGGTTGATGCCTGTGATGAATCCAAAGGAGAAGCTGCTGCTCAGCTCTATCTCCACGGTGCTTCTGGATTCGTTCTTGCCTACTTTCAGCATTGGCAGCTCGAAGTCCCATCCTCCAGGATTCTCGTCGTCGAAGATGCCCTCTGCCTTTGCATTTGTCACTCCCAATGCCAACAATAAGATGGCTGCTAAAACCTTTTTCATTGTCTTATATGTTATTTATTATATGTTACAGTAGTTAGAGGAAGTTAGAGGAAGATATGCCGCTTTCAGCGGCGAAGATAGAGGACAATAGCTTGGGTGTTACAGTAGTTAGAGGAAATTAGAGGAAGATATGCCGCTTTCAGCGGCGAAGATAGAGGACAATAGTTTGGGGCCCTTGTGGTATTGTCTTCTATCTCCTTCTATCTCCTTCTATCTTCATCTATCTTCTTCTATCTTCATCTATCTTCATCTATCTTCTTCTATCTCCTTCTATCTCCTTCTATCTTCATCTATCTTCTTCTATCTCCTTCTATCTTCATCTATCTTCTTCTATCTCCTTCTATCTTCATCTATCTCCTTCTATCTTCATCTATCTTCTTATTCCTTCTTCTTGAATGTCTTCCTGAGGTCTGCGAGGCTTGCCTTGCCTTCCATATAGACGAGGGTGATGTCGAAGTGCGACGACCTGTCTCTGCACTGGTAGCAGATGTAGCGGTGAGTGCCCTTCTTCGTGTCTGCTATCTGGACAATGGCATAGTAGAGGTGGCCATCGCGACTCTCCATCTCCATGTTGCTGTTGTCGTCTGAGATGCGCTGCTTCATGTCTTCCTCAAAGAGCTGCTCCATTGTGATGCGTTCCCTGCTGTTTGCTTCGCACTTGGCTGTGTGGAGCACCTTGAGGTTGTAGGGAGCGAGGTTGTCTCCTTTGATGAGACTCTCCCTGATGAACTGCTTGCTGACCACATGCCCTTCAAAGACCTCGTTGATGCGGAGCCCTTCCTGTGCAGTGGTGGAAAGTGTGATGCTGCAGAGCAAGGATATGATGATGAGTAACTGTTTCATGGTGCGTTGAATAATTCATTGAGTTGCTGTTCATGGTTTCCGTTGCTGAATATCTCTTGCAGGGCTTCCTGCCCCATTTGCATGGCCAGTGTCTTGTCGCCCACTGTCTTGCCGTCGATGTATGCTATTGCCATGCTTTCCTCTTTTTGTGGAGGGGTTAGGAAGATAAAGGCAAAGGCGGCAATGCAGGCAGCAGCCAGGAAAGGCCAGAGAGGCAGTGTGCGCTTTGCTTTCAGCGGCTGTCCCTCAGAGAACCTGTCCAATGCCTCTGTGCTTGGTGTGGGTGTCTCTTCCTCTATGACGGCAAACATCTGTGCATAGGCCGTCAAGTCCTCCGGCAAGTCCTGTCCGCTGTGGAAGTATGCCTTGAGCTGCTTCATCTCTGCCTGCGTGCTTTCCCCCTCCATATAGCGGTGGAGCAGTTCGCGTATGTTTGTCTCCTTCTTCATGATTGTTTGCGCTTTATGAGTCTTTCCATGAGGTTCTTCCTTGCCTTGCAGAGTGCAGTGCGGACAGTCACTTCGCTGATGCCCAGCACCTCTGCTATCTCACTGTTCTCCAGGCCGTCCTGCTGGCTCATCCTTAGGATTTGCATCTGTGCTGCAGGGAGTCCTGCTATGCTGTCCTCCAGCCACTCGGCATTCTCCTTTTCCTCGAGCATCCACTGAGAGTCGTGCATGCTGATGAGCCTTATCTCGTCGCTCAGCTCCATGGGTATGGTGTGCCTTTTGCGTAGCTTGGAGATGCAGAGGTTCTTGCAGATGGCATAGGTGAGTGCTTGCACTGAGTGGACTTTGTCGAGCTGAGCCCTGATGGTCCACAACCTGAGCAGTGTGTCCTGCACATTGTCCTCAGCCTCACTCTCTTCCTTGAGAAAGCGGCGGCTGATGGACAGGATGTCGGCTCTCAGCTGACGGGCTAATGTGCTGAACTCTTCTCTTTCCATGTGTTTGTTCCTATTCCATAGACGCAGAAAGTGGGGAAATGTTCCCAATGATGAAGAAAAGAATAGAAAAAGTTACAAAAAACGGACGAAAGCCGTTGTGGAAAACTAGCCTTCGTCCGCTTGGTTGTGGAATAATGGTAATTTAGAGTTTAGAGTTTAGAGTTTAGAGTTGAGTGTTTAGGGTTTCAGGTTTTTAAGACTCTACGCTCTCAACTCTCAACTTTCAACTTTCAACTCTCAACTCTCAACTCTTACAGTTCAATGCATGCACACCAGCCACCATTGCGAGCCATGTGAATGGGCTGGACGGTGGTCTTGCTGACTCTGCTTTCCTTGCGCAGGTAGTCCATAGCAATGATGTGTGCATTCACTCCATCCTCGAAGCTTGTCATCTTGTATTGCTTGCCATCAGGCAGGAAGTCGAGCTTGAGTTGGAAGTCGCGCTCTGTGCTGTTGGTGATGCCACCGATGAACCACTTGTTGCCCTTGCGCTTGGCTGTGATGCAGTACTGACCCACTTCTGCCTCAAGGACGCGTGTCTCATCCCAGTTGACAGGCACACTGGTCAGGAAGTCGCGGCAGTCAGGCCACTGGTCATAGCGGCAGGGATTGTCCATCAGCATCTGGAGGTTGCTCTCAGCAAGCACGAAGATGGCCAGGTTGAAGGCTTTTGTGCCCACACCTGCACAGATGGGACGGCCACCATGATGGCGCTCTGGCTGATAGTTGAGCATGGAGCCAGGGGTGTAGTCCATAGGTCCCACTGCATTGCGGATGAAGGGGAGCCATACGGTGTTGTCGGGCTTGCAGCTTCCATTGTACTCCATGCCGCGAACACCTTCATAGGTGAGGACGTTGGGATACTTGTAGTCCAAGCCAGAGGGATGGAAGGCGCCGTGGAAGTCAACAAAGATGTGATGCTTGGCAGCCTCTTTGGCCACACGCTCGTAGAAGTTGACCATCCATTGGTCCTGGCGGTCCATGAAGTCAATCTTGGTGCCCTTGATGCCCCATTCCTCAAACTTCTGGAAGAGGTCCATGTGATGCTCTACTGTGAGCCAGGGCAGCCACAGGATGACGCCCACGCCCTTGCTCTTGCCATAAGCGATGATTTCAGGCAGATGCACCTCAGGATTGGTCTCAAAGGGATTGCGTGTGTTGAGTGCCCAGCCCTCGTCGATGAGGATGTAGCCCACACCATTGCGTGCTGCAAAGTCAATGAAGTACTTGTAGGTGTCGAGGTTGATGCCAGACTTGAATGTCACATCAGGGCCGAAGGGGATGCCGTTGAGCCAGTCCCAGCAGGTCTGTCCTATCTTGATCCAATTGGTGTCTCCAATGGCATTCTGAGGAGCGAGCCTGCAAGGCATAGTGCTCTCCACCAGTTGGCCATCACGCTGAGTGATAAGCATGTAGCGCCAGGGGAAGGTGCGAGTGCCCTTTGTCTTGGCTATGTAGTCGGCCTCCTTGAGTATCTTGTGCTTGCGGTCGCCATCATCCTCATATTCTGTAGGACACTTTGGCTGAGTAATGGTGAAAGCATTGTTGCCTTCTCCAGTTGACTTGAGGAAGACACCAGCATAGTCGAAGAGGTCGAACTCAGAGATGAGCACCTTCTGCTTCTCCCCCATGATGAGGATGGGCAGTTCGCTCATCTTGTCGTCGGCCTTCCATGCATTGCTTTCCACCACAGAGTAGTTCTCCTCACAGCTTGTCTTGAATCCGCCTGGCTGCTGCAGTACAAGCTTGGCAGGAGAGGCCATCTGCCATGTGCCGTCCTCACTCATCACCTCAATGTCACCCTTCAGGGCAGTGATGAAGCGATAGGCAACACCATCATCATAGACGCGCCACTCAACCTTGTAGTTGCCGCCGAAAGTGAGAGTAAGCAGCGTGTAGTTGTTCTCTACCTTGCTGAACTTGAGGGGATGGATGGGAGTGATAATCTCGTTGACCCTTTGCACCTTGTTGGCCTTGAGAACTGGCTTCTCTCCAAGTGTGCGGTCTTTGAGGGTCATGCCGATGTGGTTCTGCTTGAACAGCAGTTCTCCATGACTCTCCACATCATAGTAGATGCGGTCAGAGAGGGTTACTGTGACCTTTGTCTGTCCATCGGGACTTGTAGCGCTGACTTTCTTCTGCGCATTGGCAGCAAAGCTCAGAAAGAGCATAGCTGCAAGGAAAAGTGACTTTTTCATATTATCAGTTTAAGTTAATGGGAAATCATGTGAGGCGAGGGTTCAAAACCCCGCGTGCAGTGTTGGTCATTTCCACGTGTGGGGATTGCCATTTCCACGTGCGGCGTTGGCCATCTCTGCAGGCGGCGTTTTCAACACTTCATATTGTCCTGGGAATCAGGTGCTTCTTTTACTTGGCAGCTTCCTTCTCAATGCCCAGCAGCTCAACGGTGAAGACGAGGCAGGAGAAGGGAGGAATCTTAGCTTGCTCGCGGTCCTTGTAGGCCAGTTCCTGGGGAACATAGAGCATCCACTTGCTGCCCACGGGCATCATGCAGAGGGCTTCAGTCCATCCTGCTATCACACCGGCTACAGGGAAGGTGACTGGCTTGTTCCTTTTGTAAGAGCTGTCAAACTCAGTGCCGTCGATGAGGTGGCCTTCATAGTTGACCTTAACCTTGGACTCCTTTGTGGGAATCTCGCCGGTACCCATTGTCAGCACCTTATACTGCAGTCCGCTTGGAGTGACCTTCACGCTGTCCTTCTTGGCATTGGCCTTGAGGAACTCCTCGCCGGCAATGCGGTTGGCACCATATTTCTTCTCCATGTTGACCTTGTGGTAGTAGTCCATCTGCTTCTTCACAATCTGCTGGACGCTGTCCATGGGAACGGTATTGTTCTCACCTGAGAAGCCTTCGCGGAAGCCCTTCACAAAGAGAGCCTTGTTCAGGATGTCCACACTGTCGTTCACTTGCTTGGAGGCACCTGGATAGACCTGCTCCTCCACCTGCTGACGAATCTCAATGCCAGCCAGACGAGCCTTCTCCTTCTTGTCGGCCTCAGTAAGTGTCATTTGCTCGAAGCCCTTCAGGAAATCGGCCACATAAGCTGTGTCCACACCCATGCGCTGAGCCAGGTAGTTCTTCAGACCATTGGAATTGGCACGGCCAAAGAAGTAGCTGAACGTGTCCACAGATACTGTATCTACCACCTCAACGGGTTGCTTGGATTTCTTCTTGCTGTTTTTCTTAGCAGCACTCATGCCCAGAGAAATGCTGGCACAGAGTGCGAAAAGGATAAGCTTTTTCATCTTGAATGTTTAAATGCTAAAAGGTTAAAACATTAAAAGTTCAGGAGGAGAATATCCCGTGCCTAAAACCTTTTAACCCTTTAACCTTTCAGCTCTTTAACTCTTTAACTATTCAACTTTTCAACTTCTATTACTCGATGCCCAGCAGCTCAATCTTGAAGATGAGGCAGGAGAATGGAGGAATCTTGCCACCATCACGCTCGCCATAAGCCTGCTCCTGAGGAATGTAAACCCTCCATGTAGAGCCTACAGGCATGTTGGTGAGAGCCTTCTTCCAGCCATCGATAACCTGGTTGCAACGGAACTTTGTGGGCTCGCTGCGCTGGTAGCTGCTGTCGAAGATGGTGTCGTTGAGGAGCTTGCCTTCATACTGCACACTGACGCGGTTGGTGTCAACAGGGATAGCACCTGTGCCTTCGGTGAGCACTTCATAGTAGATGCCGTCGCCCAGCTCCTTGATGCCTTCCTTCTTGGCAATGTTGGCCATGTAGTCCTCACACTGCTTCTTCCAGTCGCCATACTTCTCTTCCATCACTCTTGCCTTCACGGTCTGCATCAGGCTCTGTGCCTTCTGAGCAGCCTCGTCAACAGTCATGAGAGCATTCTTGCCAGTGGTGCCGGAGATGAAGCCAGCCATGAAGTTCTTCAGGCTAACAGTGCGAGTGCTGTCGTCGCCAAAGATTTCATAGTTGAGGCCCTGAATCATCTGCTGACTTACCTGCTGACCAATCTGCAGACCTGCATAATAAGCAGCCTTCTTCTTGTTGTCGCCAGCATTGGCAGCTTCGTTCAAGCCCTTGATGAACTCGTCGATGTAAGTTGTGTCCACACCCATGCGCTGAGTCAGGTAGTCCTTCAGACCCTGTGTCTGTGCAATACCCACTGCATAGCTCAGCGTGTCGATGTCATCTTTCAGGTTAGCTTTAGGAGTGCCGTTAGTGCAACTTCCCAGAATAGCAGCCACTGCAACGGCTGCGAGAATTGAAAACTTTTTCATGTTGTTTGTTGTTTAATGTTATATGATGTTTAACTTTTTTACTTTTTCACCTTTTCACCTTTTCACCTTTCCCCCTTTTCACAGCACCTTGATGAGCTCCACGTCGAAGATGAGTGTGCTGAAAGGCGGGATGCTTGCACCAGCTCCCTGCTCTCCATAAGCCAGGAGATAAGGAATCGTGAAGCGGAACTTGGCACCTTCCTTCATGAGCTGCACACCTTCTGTCCAGCCCGTGATGACCTGGTTCAAGCCAAAGTCAGCAGGCTCACCACGCTGGTAGCTGCTGTCGAAGACAGTGCCGTCGAGCAGCCTTCCCTCATAATGGCAGCGAACAGTGTCGGTAGCCTTTGGACTCTTGCCCGTGCCTTCCTGAAGAACTTCATACTGCAGGCCGCTCTTTGTCACAGTCACACCAGCCTTCTTCGCGTTGGCATCAAGGTAAGCTTTGCCCTCGGCAATGTGTGCCTGAGCCTCCTCCTTCTGCTTCTTTGTGAAATACTCTTGCAGCATCATCTGTGCCTCGCGAGCAGAGAAAGCAGTCTCATTGCCCTCCAACACATCCTTGATGCTCTTCGCGAAGTCCTCGATGCAGAAGTTCTCTATGTTCATGCTCTTTATCTGTTGCCCTATTCCGAGCCCCAAAGCATAGCTTATTTTGTCCATAATAGTTATTTACTGTTTGACGATTACTATTTACTATTTAAATTCGCGGCGCAAAGATACGAAAAAAAGAAGAATGAAGAATGAAGAATGAAGAATTATTTTCGTTTATGTGCAGTTTCGGTCAATTTATGAAGGAAAAAGAGAGCCTGAACAAAAACAAGAAAGCCCCCAATGCGAACATTTAGGAGCTTTCCTGCTTTCCTTGTCTTTTACTTTTTCACCTTATCAGAACTTTTCGTCCGTTCACAATGTTGATGCCGCGCTGCATCTTGTTGAGGCGCATGCCTGCAATGTTGTAGATTTCGGTCTCTCCTTCTTTCTCCTTAAGAGAGGAAATGCCGTCTATCAGGTCAATGGGATCGCCGGTGTTCAGCAGTACGACAGTATCGTCCGTTTGAATGTCCATCACATTGAACATGATGTCGAAGGCATGCACTACGAGGCCGGCATCTGCTGTAATGGGTGTCAGTACGGATGTGCCATTCATCAACCAAATGTATTCCTCATCGTAATTACATTCGAATGCTGAATAAATGATATACGAGCCGGAGCCTGCTGTGCGGTTGCAAACACCCACTTCGGTACCGTCCACGACACAGACATCTCTGTCTGTAAGGTCTATGGTGACGTATTCGAAGTAGGGATTGTAGATATCTTCGCCGGCTTCCTTCCACCTGATGATATAGGGAGTGCCTGCCTTCATCTCAGTCACAGGCGTCAGGCAGTTCATGAGGATATAGTTGTCCATCAGAGTCAACGACTCGAGCGTCCTCACGTCGGCACCCTTAAGGATGCTGTTCTCCACATCCACATCGAAGGGCAGGCAGATGCCTTGCCAAGTGCCGTCCTTCTTGAAGGTTCGTCCGTTGATGGTAACATTTACGTATTTATGCTCGTTTTCTTGGAGGATGTCGGTGTTGTCGCCGATGTCGTAGAGATTTATGTCGACTAAGCCCCTTGCCGGGACAATACTTCCGAAGCCGCTCCAAGGTGCCGTCGTTTTGTATTGTTCCAGAGATGCTGCCGGCACATGGAGTGTGGCAGAAGCAATAGGCGAGGAAGTAAAGGCACTGGGGTCTGTCTTTGGAACATTCTCTGCATAGCAATAAACATCGGTCAGGCTGGAGCAGTTATAGAATGCAAGGTTTCCTATGCTTGTCACGCTGCCTGGGATGGTAATAGATGTCAGACCGGAGCAATGAGAGAATGCATCGTTTCCTATGCTTGTCACGCCATTCTGGATGGTAACAGATGTCAGGCGGTAGCAATTATAGAATGTACCGTCTCCTATGCTTGTCACGCTGCCCGGGATGGTAATAGATGTCAGGCCCGAGCAACCATAGAATGCATAGTCTCCTATGCTTGTCACGCTGCTCGGGATGGTAATAGATGTCAGGTCGGAGCAATAAGCGAATGCATCGTTTCCTATGCTTGTCACGCTGCCGGGGATGGTAAGAGATGTCAGGCCGGAGCTATAAGAGAATGCCCAGTCTCCTATGCTTGTCACGCTGTTCGGGATGGTAATAGATGTCAGGCCCAAGCAGCCACGGAATGCCCAGTCTCCTATGCTTGTCACGCTGCTTGGGATGGTTATAGATGTCAGGCGGTAGCAATCGCGGAATGCATTGTCTGCGATGCTCGTCAATTCCGTAAAGTATTTCAATTCGTCGAACGAACCGATTTGATAATTGCCTCTAAAGGTTTCTCCTAAATACGTTATAGTCTTGGCCTCTGCCTCGTCCAACTCTCCGTCGCCACTGAGATCCCAAGAGGCTACGCAAAGAGCCTTAACATTAGCATCCGCGAATACGATGTTAGGGGATGCTTGAATGGCTTCAATCGTACCGAATTTCTTCCAGGGATCTGTTGTCTTGTATGCCTCTAGAGATGCTGCCGGCACATGGAGTGTGGCAGAAGCAATAGGCGAGGAAGTAAAGGCACTGGGGTCTGTGGTTGGGACATTTTTTGCATAGCAATAAACATCGGTCAGGCCGGAGCAGCCACGGAATGTCCGGACTCCTATGCTTGTCACGCTTTTTGGGATGGTAATAGATGTCAGGCCGGAGCATTCACGGAATACCTCTTCTCCTATGCTTGTCACGCCATTTGGGATGGTGATAGATGTCAGACTGGAGCAGCCACGGAATGCCCCGGCTCCTATGCTTGTCACGTTGCCCGGGATGGTAATAGATGCAAGGCTGGAGCATTCATAGAATGTCTGCTCTTCTATGCATGTCACGCCATTTGGGATGGTGATAGATGTCAGACTGGAGCAGCCACGGAATGCCCGGACTCCTATGCTTGTCACGCTGCTCGGGATGATAATAGATGCAAGGCTGGAGCAATAAGAGAATGCAAAGTCCCCTATGCTTGTCACGCTGCCCGGGATGGTAATAGATGTCAGGCGGTAGCAGTCATAGAATACATAGTTTCCTATGCTTGTCACGCTGTTCGGGATGGTAATAGAGGCCAGGTTTTCGCAGCCATAGAATGCATCGTTTCCTATGTTTGTCACGCTGTTTGGAATGGTAATTGATGTCAGGCTTCTGCAACCATAGAATGCATCGTTTCCTATGCTTGTCACGCTGTTTGGAATGGTAATTGATGTCAGGCTGGAGCAGTATTTGAATGCACAGACTCCTATGCTTGTCACGCTGTTTGGGATGGTAATAGATGTCAGGCCGGAGCAGTTAGCGAATACATAGCTTCCTATGCTTGTCACGCTGCCCGGGATGGTAATAGATGTCAGGCCTTTGCAACCCTGGAATGCATAGTCTCCTATGCTTGTCACGCTGTTTGGGATGGTAAAAGATGCAAGGCTGGAGCAATAAGAGAATGCAAAGTCCCCTATGCTTGTCACGCTGTTTGGGATGGTAATTGATGTCAGGCCGGAGCAGTCTTCGAATGCATGGTCCCCTATGCTTGTCACGCTGTTTGGGATGGTAATTGATGTCAGGCCGGAGCAACCTTCGAATGCATTTTTTCCTATGCTTGTCACGCTGCCCGGGATGGTAACAGATGTTAGGCCCAAGCAATAACAGAATGCATAGTTTCCTATGCTTGTCACGCTGCCCGGGATGATAATAGATGCAAGGCTGGAGCAGTCCATGAATGCATCGCTTCCTATGCTTGTCACGCCGTCCTGGATGGTAACAGATGTCAGGCCCGAGCAGCCATAGAATGCTCTGCGTCCTATGCTTGTCACGCTGCCCGGGATGGTAACAGATGTGACTTTGACGCAATTACTGAATGCAGACGGTCCTATGCTTGTCACGCCGTCCTGGATGGTAATAGATGTCAGGCCTTTGCAGTCATTGAATGCATAGCTTCCTATGCTTGTCACGCTGTTTGGGATGGTAATAGATGCAAGGCTTAAGCAATCTTCGAATGCATAGTCCCCTATGCTTGTCACACTGCCCGGGATGGTAACAGATGTCAGGCCTTTGCAATTATTGAATGCACTGCGTTCTATGCTTGTCACGCCGTCCTGGATGGTAACAGAGGTTAAGAGATAACACCCCCAGAAAGCACGGTAGCTGATGCTTGTCACGCTGCCCGGGATGGTAATAGATGCAAGGCTGGTGCAATCCTCGAATGCGCTGTCTCCAATGCTTGTCACGCTGCCCGGGATTGTAATAGATGTCAGGTCGGAGCAATGTTGGAATGCCCCGTTTCCTATGCTTGTCACGCCGTTCAGGATGGTAACAGATGCAAGGCTGGAGCAATAATAGAATGCATCCCTTCCTATGCTTGTCACGCTGTTTGGGATGGTAATAGATGTCAGGCCCGAGCAGTATTCGAATGCATTGTCTCCTATGCTTGTCACGCTGCCCGGGATGGTAACAGATGTTAGGCTGGAGCAAGCGTCGAATGCATTTTTTCCTATGCTTGTCACGCTGTAGGGTTTGCCGTTATAGGTGACAGAAGGAGGAATAATGATGTTTCCAGAGTATGCAGAAGGATTACTACTGGAATACGTCACTGTAGCTGCGTTTCCTGAGAAGTCGTAATAGATGCCGTCAATTAAGGCATCATAGGCAAGGACATTCGTGCCTGCGAACAGGCAAAGGCACAGAAGAAGGTGTTTGAGATAATGTTTCATAATTGCTAAACATGAAAAGGTGAATAATCTGCTGCAAAGTTACAAAAAAAAAGTAATACATCAATTGCTTTTGAGAGAAAAATGTCACATCCTTTTCTGTTTATGATTATTATGGCTTTGGCAACATCCTCACGAGGCCTTGGCAACATCCTCACGAGGATTTGGCAAAATCGACACGAGGATTTCACTAAATCGACACGAGGATTTTACAAACGACACACATGTAGTTGACAAACTAGACACGTGTAGTTGGCAAACTAAACACGTGTAATTGGCAAACTAAGCATGTGTAATGCCTGCTGTCCGCATCGTCTTTAGGACTAAATGCGTCGTATTTCTTTCTTTTCCCACCTTTTTTCTGTTCTTTCGTGCCGCCGCATCGTATTTTTTGCTATATTTGTGGAGCGTTTAACAAAAAAGGGCAATTATGAGAATTGTAGTTTTGAGTGGAGCGGGTATGAGTGCAGAAAGCGGCATCAGTACCTTTCGCGACAATGGAGGTCTGTGGGACCAGTATAATGTGGAAGATGTGGCGACGCCTGAAGGCTGGGCGCGTAACCCTAAACTTGTGACGGAGTTCTACAACATCCGCCGTAAGCAATTGCTCGATGTGAAGCCCTGTCTGGGGCATGAGCTGGTGGCAAAGCTTGAGGAAGAGCATGCTGTGACGGTTGTGACACAGAATGTGGATGACCTCCATGAACGTGCCGGCAGCAGCTATGTCATTCATCTGCATGGGGAACTGATGAAGGTGACCAGCAGCCGCTCGCCTAATGATCCGCGTTACATCAAGACACTCGACAAGGAGCATCTCGAAGTCAAGATAGGTGACCTTGCTGACGACGGCAGTCAGGTCCGCCCCTTCATTGTGTGGTTTGGCGAGGCAGTTCCTGAGATAGAAAAAGCCGCCGAGGAATGTGCGAAGGCAGATATGCTCATCGTCATTGGCACAAGCCTCAATGTCTATCCTGCTGCCGGCCTAACCCGCTGTGTGCGCCCAGGCACACCCATCTATCTCATAGACCCCAAGCCCGTTGCCTGGAACAGCGATGTGCCTGTCCATCATATCATGAAGGGCGCCAGCGAAGGCATGAAGGAACTCTTGACTACATTGAATATTGAAAATTGAAAATTGAATATTGAAAATTGAATATTGAAAATTGAATATTGAAAATTGAAGATGAGTGAGCTGAGAATACGTTGCCGCAATACAGGCAAGAGGATAAGCATTCCTTTTGGAAGCAATCTTTATGAAGCCTTTGCCAAGGCTGACTTCCAGATGGAATTCGGTCCTGTGGCGGCTCGCGTCAACAATAAGGTGCAGGGCATGAACTATCGCTTCTACAACAACAAGGATGTGGAGTTCCTTTCCCTCTCTGATGAAAGTGGCATGCGCACTTATACCCGAACGCTCTTCTTCATCCTTGCGAAAGCTGTGGAAGACACTTATCCCGATGCACAGCTCCTCATTGGCGGCTCTGTTTGTCGTGGCTACTATTGTCAGCTTCGCTTGGAGCGTCCTGTGGAGGATGAGGATGTGAGCCGTATCAAGCAGCGCATGCAGGACATCATAGATGCCGACATGCCTATCCATCGCATGCAGTGCCCCATCGAGGAGGCCATTGAGATGTTTGAGAAGCGAGGCATGAAGAGCAAGGTCCAGCTGCTGGAAAGCCAGGACGACCTCTATACATATTATTATAAGTTGGCTGGCACCGTCGATTACTTCTACAGTTGCCTGCTCACCCGAACCAGTCAGGTGCATCTCTTCGACCTCATCAAGTTCTACGACGGCATGTTGCTTTGTGCTCCTTCGCGAAAGAATCCCTCGCAGTTGGAAGAGATAATGGAGCAGAACAAGAAGATGTTCGACGTCATCAGGGAGCATCACAGATGGCAGGAGATACTGGGCGTGAGAACAGTAGGCGAGCTCAATGCCGCCATCCAGGAAGGATATGCCACAGACCTCATCAATGTCAGCGAGGCTTTGCAGTCGAAGAAACTCAGTGATATTGCTGATGAGATAGCAGAGCGAGGTGCACGCATCGTCTTGCTTGCAGGCCCAAGCAGTAGTGGCAAGACAACCACAGCCAAGCGGCTTGCTGTCCTTGTGATGGCTTGTGGCTTGCGACCTCATACCATCAGCACCGACGACTACTTTGTCAATCGTGTCGATACGCCAAAGGATGCCAATGGAGAGTATGACTTCGAGTGCATCGGTGCAGTCGATACAACCTTCTTCAACAAGCAGATGAATGCCTTGCTGAATGGCGAAGAGATAGAGCTGCCGCGCTACGACTTCAAGAGAGGCGAGCGTGTCTTCGAGGGAAGGAAACTCAAGATAGGTCCCGATGATGTCATCATCCTTGAAGGCAACCATGCCCTCAACCCAATCCTGACGCAGCAGATACCAGAGGAAAAGAAGTACCGCATCTATGTCTCGACGCTCACCACCATACAGCTCGACGACCACAATCACATCCCTACAGCCGACATCCGCTTGCTTCGCCGCATCCTTCGTGACTACAAGCATCGCGGCTTCTCGGCTGTGGAGACCATCAAGCGTGCCCCAAGCGTCAGTGCAGGCGAAGAGAAGTGGATATTCCCCTTCCAAGGCTTTGCCGATGCGACCTTCAACAGTGCCTTGCTTTATGAACTTGGCGTGATTCGCGACCAGGTGATGCCTATCCTGGAGCAAGTGCCTGAACGAGCCATAGAGTATGCTGAGGCCAGTCGTCTGCGCAAGTTCCTTGCCTACTTCCGAGGCATCCCAGGCGACCAAGTACCGCCTTCCAGCCTGCTTCGCGAGTTTGCAGGAGGAAGTTCGTTCAAGTACTGACCTCATTCCTCAATTTCTCAATTTGACAATTTCACAATTACACAATTACATTATTAACACTCAAGTATGAAAGACGCCAAATCAGACAGACTGATGTCCATCGATGCCCTTCGAGGCTTCGACATGTTGTTTATTATGGGCGGTGCTGGCTTGCTTACAGCATTGGCTCAGTGGTTTCCTTGCGACTTCACACAGGCGATAGCCGAGCAGATGGACCATGTGGAATGGCACGGCCTTCGCCACCATGACACCATCTTCCCGCTATTCCTTTTCATCGCAGGTATCTCCTTCCCCTTCTCCCTGGCAAAACAAAGAGCAAACGGAAAGACATCGTGGCAGATTCACAGGAAAGTCATCGTGCGTGGCCTGCTGCTTGTCTTCTTGGGAGTCGTCTATAACGGGTTGCTTGACTTCGACTTCGAGACGCTTCGCTATGCCAGTGTCCTTGGGCGCATCGGCTTGGCTTGGATGTTTGCGGCACTCATCTTCATACATACAGGATGGAAGACCAGAGTGGGAATAACAGCCCTCTTGCTCGTAGGCTATTGGCTTGTGGCAGGTTTCATTCCTGCTCCCGACGGGGGCGGAGAGGACATCTTCTCTGCTCAAGGTTCCTTCGTAGGCTATGTGGACCGCATTCTCTTGCCTGGGCGAATCTATTATGGAAACATCGACCCGGAAGGCATCCTGAGTATCATTCCTTCTATCGGCACGGCCCTACTGGGCATGTTTACGGGAGAACTGGTGAAGTCGAAACGCGAAGGGCTGACTTCCGGCAAGAAGGTGCTTTGGATGATAATTGCCGGCATTGTGCTTTTGGCTGTCGGGCTGCTTTGGAACGAAGTGTTCCCCATCAACAAAAAGATGTGGACAAGTTCCTTCGTGCTGGTTGTGGGAGCATATTCCGTCTTGATGTTCGCCCTCTTCTATTATATAATAGATGTATTGCAGTGGCGCAAGTGGACGCTCTTCTTCACGGTGATTGGCATGAACTCCATCACCATTTATCTCGCTCAGAGGTTCATCCGCTTCTCCTACACATCGGAGAAACTTTTCAGCGGACTGGTGAAACTGATGCCGGAGAACTCGCAGGCCTTCTTCACACAGGTGGCCTACATCGCCGTCTGCTGGCTCTTCCTCTATTTCCTCTACAGAAAGAAAGTCTTCCTGAAAGTATAAATAAAATAAGTATATAACCTAAAACTGACAAACATTATGAAACAATTCCTTTCCTTAGTTGTGCTTGCCGGCACAATGTCGCTTGCTTCCTTCGCACAGGAGGTTAGTTTGGAGAATGCCAAGTTCCATGCAGGAGACGATGCTGCGTGGGCAGGCGCAAATGTTGATGAGAGCGGTTGGCGCGACATCAAGAACACGATGACGTGGACTTCGCAGGGCGTCAAAATCGAGAACGGCTTCGGCTGGTATCGCTATCATGTAACAATTCCCAAGAGCCTGCTCGAGAAGTCGGACCTCAAGGAGACCGTCGACTTCAATATGGGTAAGATAGACGATGCCGACGAGGTTTATCTGAATGGCAAGCTGATAGGCAAGACAGGCAGTTTCCCAAAAGACGAGAAGGGCTACAAAAGTGCCTGGAGCCTTCCCCGTGTGTATCGTGTGAAGACAAACAGTCCGCTTATCAAGTGGGATGCAGACAATGTGATTGCCGTAAGAGTGTATAATGCCGGCGACCCGGGCGGCATGTTTGCCGGTCCTGTCAGTGTGCGCGTCCCCAACACAATCGACAATCTGAGCATCGTCATCAAGGAAGGCGCTAACGGGCAGAGCATAAGCACCCTTACCAGCAAGATGCAGGCCACGAAGAGCGGCGACTTCAAGGTGCAGGTTCAAGATCCGGAGACGGGCAAGGTGCTGGGCGAGAAGACAATGAAGGTTTCTGTCAACGAGAAGAAGAACCGCGTCATCAGCCTGCCTTACGACAACCATCAGATGGTTCGCATCATCGCTTCCTTTACCGAGAGCAAGACAGGCCTGAGCACTACCACAAAGTACATCCCGAAGTACATCCTCACGCCTGCTGCTCCGGCTGAGCCCAGGTTCAACACGACTCCCCTCTATGGCGTGCGTCCGGGCTCACCCATCCACTTCCGCTTCGGTGTCAGCGGCGAGCGTCCCATGAAGATCACCTCGGACGACCTGCCTGCAGGCCTCGCCATCAATCCCGACAACGGTGCCCTTAGCGGCTCCCTCGAAAAGCCGGGTTCCTACACCTTCACCGTTAAGGCAAAGAACGCGAAGGGCGAGCAGACGCAGCGGTTCACAATCCGTTGCGGCAGCAAGATCGGCCTGACGCCTCCAATGGGATGGAACAGCTGGAACTGCTGGGGCCTGAGCGTCACGCAGGACAAGGTGATCAGCAGCGCCAAGGCACTCATCGACAAGGGACTTGCCGACTATGGTTACTGCTATATGAACATCGACGACGGTTGGGAGGCACCCAAGCGTAATGCAGACGGCACGATTGCCGTGAACGAGAAGTTCCCCAGCATGAAGGACCTCGGCGACTGGCTCCACTCGGAAGGCCTGAAGTTCGGCATCTATTCATCGCCGGGCGACCTCACCTGCGGCGGCTATCTTGGCTCAATCGACCATGAGCTTCAGGATGCAGAGAGTTATAACAGCTGGGGTATCGACTACCTGAAGTACGACTGGTGCGGGTATGGCAGGAAGCATCGCACAGAGCCGGACAATCAGACGGTTGCCAGCTATGTCCGTCCCTACCTGTTGATGGAGCGTTGCCTGCGTCAGCAGCCTCGCGACATCTTCTACAGCCTTTGCCAATACGGTATGGCCGATGTGTGGAAATGGGGTGAGTCGGTCGATGCCAACTCTTGGCGCACCACCGGCGACATCACGGACACTTGGGAGAGCCTCTACGACATCGGCTTCGACAAGCAGCCCGAGCTCTATCCCTACGCCAAGCCGGGTCATTGGAACGACCCCGATATGCTGATTGTCGGCAAAGTGGGCTGGAGCAACAACCTCAGGGACAGTCGCCTGACGCCCGACGAGCAATACACCCACATCAGCCTTTGGACGCTGCTTGCCAGCAATATGCTCATCGGTTGCGACATCGCTCAGATAGACGACTTCACCATCAACGTGCTCTGCAACAACGAGGTGAATGCCATCAATCAGGACATCCTGGGCAAGCAGGCACAACGCGTTGTCCTGGATGGCGCCGTGCAGATTTGGGCGCGTCCGCTCAGCGACGGAGCATACGCAGTAGGCATCTTCAACGTGGGCACCACGGATGTAAGGGTTGACTTCAAGAAATACTATGGTCAGATGGGCATCGGCAGCCTGAAGGCCGTCCGCGACCTCTGGCGTCAGAAGGACCTCAGCACGACCGACGTGAACTACTTCATCCCCACTCACGGCGTGAAGTACTTGAAGATAAGGTATTGACAAATTGTAAGCAAAACTGCCTGTTTTGCTTACACGGCCATTTTTCGCAAGCCGCCGAGAATCGCTTAAAACGAGCTCGGCGGCACTTTTGTACCCTTTTCCGATTTGACGCGCTTAGAACGCGAAGGTTTTGTAACCGCTTATGTCATAATCTATTACATAAAGCCCTCAATGTTCAATTTTCAATATTCAATCACCGAATTGACATCTCCACTTGGCAAAAACGGTCGAATTCGCCTGTTTTTGCACACTTTTCGGCGTGGGTTGTCTGTAAACATCGCGTGCGGTAATTGCCAACGCCGCGTGTGGCGTTGGCAAACATAGCCTGCGGCGTTGACAATCCCCGCACGCGGCGTTTGCAAATCCCGCGTTTTCCGAGCCCCTTTCCCCCTTTTTGAAGAGTGTGCAAAAATAGCAAAAAGAAAGCAAAAGGGGCAGAATCGATGACAGTTTGTCTTTAGGGCTTGGATGCGTTCTGGCTGGAATTGAAGCGACGATAGAACCACGCTGAGCCGAAGCAAATCAGCAGCGATGCACAAACCGCCAGCACGACTCCTGTCGGCATGGCTGCCTGAGTGGTTTGGCAGGCTTGGCCTGCGGGAACCTCCACCGTTGCTACTGTGCTAACCTGGGTGGCCGACAAATCCTTTGAATGCTTCTGAGCCTTCTTCTCGGCCTTCTTCTTTGCCCGCTCGGCCTTCTTTTCGGCCTTTCTCTTCGCCTTCGCCTCTTTCTTCGTAAGCTTTTCTACTTGCTTTTCTTCCTTTGCCTCCTCCTTCGCTTTCTCAATCTGATCTTTGCGAATCTGGCGCTGTTCCCACTCTCTTGGGGTAGCGATAACATCTAATAAATAAAGCGTCATAATCTCTCCTTTCTTTTTTAATTGTTGAGTGTCAGATGATTAGTTGTATCAGGATGCCAACAAGAAAACTTGTGGCATTGCATATCAAACTGTATATTGCTGCTTTTCGCCACCCGCGGGTGAAGGCGAAGTACCACAACGCCTCGACCAATAGCACCAGCAGCTCGCCTCCGACAATGCGCTCGGTGCTGGTGCCAAATGTCAGCAGGAAGTAGTTCAGCGGCACATTCGTCAGTATGTTGATTGCGACGGCCCCCATCAGCAAGCCTTTCCTCTTCTCGCCCATCAGCAACAGCATCCCTATCTCTACGGAGATGGTGAGCAGCAAGGCCGACAGCATGAAGTAGTGCATGGAAGACAGCTGCTGATGGTGCGCCAGCATGTAGCCGGGAATCAGGACGGCAGCCAGGAGGCCGAAGGAAAGGCCCTCGCGCTTGGGAAACAGCCTGTTGGCCAGGTGAAGCGTCATAGGCATCGTGAAGTTGATGGCCATCACGCTCAGGATGACAGGCAGCAGGGATGTGCTGTCTTCCCCTCTCCACATCATGCATATAGCTGTGACACACACACAGGCGACGATGGCATGCCCTATTCCCAACCAGCGTGCAATCCATCCGCCTCCGGCTTTCCCTATCATGGCAGCAATCGCCAAAGGCAGCAGCACATCAGATGTCCTCTCCAATCCCGTTGGAACCACTTCGCCCACAAACGACCTAAACATGACAAAGACAGGGATGGCAAGGAGAAAGCCTCCCCCGACCCCTCCAAAGGAGGGGGGAATTGCCCCGCCGCCTCGTCGTTGACTTTGTCGAGCGATTGCTTCCCCCCTCCTTTGGAGGGGACGGGGGAGGCTGCTGGCTGCCAACGCTATGCACAGCAGCATGCCTGCCAGCAGCCACCATGAGGCATAGAGCGCACCAAAGGCCAAGCCCATGGCACCGGTCGAAACAAAGATGCCCAAGGCCCTCATGTCGTTGCCCGTCAGGACGGCTGTTAGCTTGCCTCCCCATACATGGAACATAGAGTTTCCCATGCCCAGCAGGATGGCAACGGCAAATGTCGAGAATGGCGTGAATCCCCACCAAAGCGTGTCTGCCATCAGCATGAAGACCGCTGCCGTCAGCAAGCATGAGGAAAGGAGCAATGCCTTAAGGGGATGGCTGAGACGGTCTGTCCACCAGCCCGTCAGCGGCTGTGTCATGAATGCCAATATATTATAAGTAAGGAATAGGGGCAGGAGGTCGGTCGCCGGAGCAGCTGCCGCCATCAAATATAGGCAGCACAAACAAAGTCCGTCCACAAGGAAATGGAGAACAGTAGCAATGCCAACCGGCATCCATTTAGCACAACCAGTCATTATCTCCTGCTTATTACTCTTTGCAAAGATAAGGAAAAAAGATAAATGAATGTGTGATAAAGGGACACAGAATAAAGAAAATTAGCAAAAACTATACATAAAGAGGTTTTTTTAACTCTTAAACCTTTATACTTTTAAACTTTTATTGTACCTTTGCACGCGAATTTAATTGGACCTGCAAGATTAGCCAGGCGATTGCTCCTGTAGTTCAACGGATAGAATAGAAGTTTCCTAAACTTTAGATAGGGGTTCGATTCCCCTCGGGAGTACTACTTCGAAAGTGAAGAGTGAAAAATGAAGAATTTCCTTCCGCCGTGCTTTTTGCGTCAAAGGACTTCTGTCCGGTAGGCAATTCTTAATTCTTAACTCTTAACTCTTAATTTTGAAATAACGATGGAAATAAAGGAAAAAGAATCTGTAGTAGTAAGGTTCTCTGGTGATTCCGGCGATGGCATGCAGCTCGCCGGAAATATTTTTTCTACGGTGTCCGCCACCGTGGGCAACAGTATCAGTACGTTCCCGGACTATCCTGCCGACATCCGCGCTCCGCAAGGTTCGCTCACGGGCGTCAGCGGTTTCCAGGTGCACATTGGTGCCGAGCAGGTCTATACGCCCGGCGACCTCTGCGATGTCCTCGTGGCAATGAATGCCGCAGCACTCAAGACGCAGTATCGCTATGCTAAGCCCGATGCCGCTATCATCATCGATACCGACAGCTTCGGCCCGAAGGATTTGGAAAAGGCGCAGTTTGCTTCGAACGACTACCTCGGCGAGATGGGCATCGACCCTGACCGCGTCATCGCTTGCCCCTTGACAACAATGGTCAAGGACTGCCTTGAAGGGATTCTCGACGCCAAGAGTATCCTCAAATGCCGCAATATGTTCGCGCTCGGTCTGGTGTGCTGGTTGTTCGACCGCGACCTTGACGTCGCCTTCAACTTCCTGCGTGAGAAGTTCGCCAAGAAGCCCGAAGTGGCCGAGGCAAACATAAAAGTCATCCAGGCTGGCTACGACTACGGACACAACACGCACTCCAGCGTGGCCAACGTCTATCGCATCGAGACCAAGAACAAAGTGCCCGGTCGCTACATGGACATCACCGGAAACAAGGCCACGGCGTATGGCTTCATCGCTGCTGCCGAGAAGGCTGGGCTGAAGCTCTACCTCGGATCTTATCCCATCACACCCGCCACCGATGTCCTCCACGAGCTCTCCAAGCACAAGAGCCTCGGCGTCGTTACCGTTCAATGCGAGGACGAGATAGCAGGCTGTGCATCGGCAGTAGGCGCTTCGTTCGCTGGAGCGTTGGCTGTGACTTCGACCTCTGGCCCCGGCATCTGCCTGAAGAGCGAGGCGATGAACCTGGCGGTCATCATGGAGCTGCCTCTCGTCGTGCTCGACGTGCAGCGCGGCGGACCTGCGACGGGTCTTCCTACGAAGAGCGAACAGACCGACCTCTTGCAAGCTCTCTTTGGTCGTAACGGCGAGAGCCCAATGCCTGTCGTTGCCGCAGCAAGCCCCACCGACTGCTTCGAAATGGCATACGCTGCCTCGAAGATGGCGCTGGAACACATGACCCCCGTCATTCTGATGACGGATGCCTATGTCGCAAATGGTTCCGCTGCCTTTAGGTTGCCCGATTTGAAGCAGTATCCCGCCATCAATCCGCCTTATGTTCCAGAGGATTTGAAAGGCTCCTGGACCCCATACATGCGTAATGCCGAGGGCGTTCGCTACTGGGCTGTGCCTGGCAGAGAAGGCTTCGAGCACATCCTCGGCGGCCTCGAGAAGGACGACAAGACGGGCGCCATCAGCACCAACCCCGAGAATCACGACCTGATGACACGGAAGCGTCAGGCTAAGATAGCTGCCATTCCTGTGCCCGACCTCGAGGTGCTCGGCGATAAAGATGATGCCGAGTTGCTCATCGTGGGCTTCGGCGGCACCTACGGCCACCTGCATGCAGCGATGGACGAACTGCGTTCTGCCGGCCACAAAGTTGCTCTCGCGCACTTCCGTTACATCAATCCCCTACCCAAGAACACCGCCGACGTCCTGCGTCGTTACCCGAAGGTCGTGGTCGCAGAACAGAACATGGGACAACTCGCCGGCTGGCTCCGCATGAAAGTCGACGGCTTCGTGCCCCAACAATATAATGAAGTAAAAGGCCAACCCTTCAAGGTTGCAGAACTGGTCGAAGCATTCAGCAATTTAGTTAAGAGTTAAGAATTAAGAGTTAAGAAAGAATGTCTCAAGACATACTCATAGACAAACGTTCTTATTTGTTTGCTCTCCGGATAGTAAAGGCTTATAAGTATCTGACAAAGCAGCAGAATGAATATGTTCTCTCAAAGCAGATGCTTCGAAGCGGAACTGCTATAGGTGCTATGATGCGGGAAGCCAAGTTTGCCCAAAGTCGTGCCGACTTTGTCAGCAAAGCATCAATAGCTTTGAAGGAAGCAAACGAAACTCTTTACTGGTTAGAACTCTTACATGACAGTGAATACATTGATGATAATACGTTTAATTCAATACATGCTGAGGCAGATGCAATAACTGCAATCTTAGCATCCATTGTGAAATCAACAAAGGAAAACACCGAAAAGTACGATAATGCAAAAGGTGATTTTCTTAACTCTTAACTCTTAACACTTAACAAAAGATGTATAGCGCACAAGATTATAAGAAAGGGCAGCCGCGTTGGTGTCCTGGATGTGGTGACCACTTTTTCCTCGCCAGCCTGCATAAAGCGATGGCCGAGATAGGTGTGGCGCCGTCGCAGACCGCCGTTATCAGCGGTATTGGTTGTTCCAGCCGTCTGCCGCACTACATGGCAACGTATGGCATGAACACCATTCACGGCCGTGCGGCTGCAATTGCTACTGGTTGCAAGGTGGCTAATCCCAATCTGACTGTATGGCAAGTCAGCGGTGATGGTGACGGACTGGCTATCGGAGGCAATCACTTCATTCACGCCAACCGCAGGAACATCAACCTGAACATGATTCTGCTCAATAACCGCATCTATGGCCTGACGAAGGGTCAGTACAGCCCCACCAGCCCTCGTGGCTTCGTCAGCAAGTCCTCGCCTTATGGAACGGTCGAGGATCCTTTCCGTCCTGCTGAGCTGTGCTTCGGAGCGAGAGGTCATTTCTTTGCCCGTGCCGTTGCCACCGATGCCCCGGGCACCATCGAGGTGCTCAAGGCGGCCTACAATCATAAGGGCGCCAGCGTGTGCGAGATCCTGCAAAACTGCGTCATCTTCAATAACGGAACCCACGACGCGGTCTATTCGAAGGAAGGTCGCGCCAAGAATGCCATCTACCTGCGTCACGGCGAGAAGATGCTCTTCGGAGAGAACAACGAGTACGGCATCGTGCAGGAAGGCTTCAACATCAAGCCCGTGAAGTTGGGCGAGGATGGTTATACCGAAGCCGACGTCCTGGTTCACGACGCGAAATGCGAGGACAACACCCTGCAGCTGAAGCTAGCCGAGATGGAATGGCCCGTTGCGCTTGGCGTGATTCGCGACGTCGAGGCTCCCACCTACGATGATTGCGTCTGGAGCCAGATCGAGGAAATCAAAGAGAAGAAGAAGTATCATACTTTCGCCGAGCTTCTAGAGACGAACGACATCTGGGAGGTGAAATAAAGGAGAAAAAATAAACTATAACATTCTAATATATGAAAAGCAACTTCCTATCAGCAAAGGCCATAGGGCTTTGTGCGCTGTGTTTCCTCTGCGTTCTCTGCGTCTCTGCGCAGCAGACCGCTTTCGAGTTCTCTACCGCCCATCGTGGTCCCGTCATAGGGCCGCTCCATTATGGTATCTTCTACGAGGAAATCAACCATGCTGGGGATGGCGGCATCTATGCCGAGCTCATTCGCAATGGCTCGATGGAGGAGAGCGGTTCAAACCCCGAATATTGGCAGCCCATCGGCAACGCCAGCCTCAGCATTTCTTCCCAGAACCTCATCAATGGTGCCCAGAAGAATGCTTTGCAACTCAACCTGGCTCAAGCGGGCGACGGCACCAGAAACGTCGGTTACTGGGGCATTAACATTGTGGAGGGGCAAACTTACAAGGCCAGCTTCTGGATTCGCACGGCCAACAATTGGGAAGGCGATGTGACGCTGACTCTTGAGAGCGAAGCGGGCGACGACCTCGGACATTCCGTGGTGGCTGTCAGCGATGCTGGTTCTTGGAAGAAGTTCACCACGGAGATTACCGCTACGGGCAGCTACCAGCAGGGTTGCTTTGCCATCAGGGGAGGCCAGGCAGGGACGATTTATCTGGATTGCGTCAGCCTGTTCCCGCCAACATTCAAGGGGCGTGAGAACGGAATGCGCATCGACTTGGCCGAGAAACTGGCTGCCTTGCATCCTCGCTTCATGCGCTTCCCGGGCGGCTGCTATATTGAAGGCGGCAATCGCTATCAGTGGCGCCATACAGTCGGTCCCGTCGAGGAGCGTCTGGGCATCTATAACAGCCAGTGGGGCTATCCCGTGACGAACGGCATGGGTTTCCACGAGTTCCTTCAGCTTTCCGAGGATTTGGGAGCCGAGCCGATGTTCGTGGTCAACATGGGCATGGGGCACGGATGGTATGAGAACTATCAGCATATCGAGGGTTACGTGCAGGAAGCGCTCGATGCTTTGGAATATGCCAATGGCGATGCCTCCACATTCTGGGGTGCAAAGCGCATTGCGGCAGGGCATCCCGAGCCGTTCAACATGCGCCTCATAGAGATTGGGAATGAGAATTATAACTATAATTTCAACAATAACAGCGACCAGAGCGACCATTACCCCGAGCGCTATCGCCAGTTCTACGACGCCATCAAGGCGCGTTGGCCGGAAACCATCTGCATCGGCAATGTGGAGAGCTGGGGCACGGACAATCCCTCCTGGCGCAACGCACATCCCGTGGATGTCGTGGACGAGCATTACTATAAAACGCCCGACTGGTTTGCATCCAATTACCGCAAATACGACAATGCCAGCCGCAGCAGCCACAAGATATATAATGGCGAATATGCCGTCACCAGCGACTGCGGCACCAACGGCACCCTGAAAGCTGCCCTGGGCGAAGCCATCTACATGGCGGGTATGGAGCGCAATTCCGACGTTTGCATCATGGCTTCGTATGCGCCTATCTTCAAGAACGAGAACGATTCGCAATGGAATCCCGACATGCTCCACTACAATGCCTACACTAGCTTCGGCACGCCCTCTTATTGGGCTCAGCAGATGATGGCAGAGACCGTCGGAAAGCAGAATATCACATGGACCGAGACGGGCAACATGCTCGGCATGGAGAGTGCCCGATTGGGCGTCGGCTCCTGGAGCACCGAGGCCACATACTCTAATATCCGGGTGACCGATGCCGACAATAATGTCATCTTCGAGCAGACGGATGCCATCACCACGCCAAGGTCGTTGCAGGGCCATTACCGCCTCTTCGACGTCTGCACCAACAACTGCACCATCGAGATGGATGCCGTGAGGAACAGCGGCGACGAGGGCTTCCTCATCACCTTTGCCTATGTCGATGCCGGCAACTACGCCTGGTGGAACATTGGGGGATGGGGGAATACGAAGCATGCCATAGAGCAGGCCGTGGACGGGAAGAAATCCACTCTGACCGATGCCAGCGGCAGCATCCAGACGGGAAAGACGTATCGCATCAAGATAGTGCGCAGCGGCCTTACCGCACGGTGCTACCTCGACGGAACGCTTGTCCATACCGTCACCCTTTCCGAGAAGACCGGGCAGCGGCTCTACCTCTGCGCCTCCCTCAACGAGGCCGAGGACATGGCCATCGTCAAGGTCGTCAACTACGGCGACGCGGCCGTTCCCGCCAAGTTCTCCTTCGCCGACGCCGTCATTAGCGGCAATGCCGAGGCGCGCATCATGAGCCATGCCGACAACTACGCCGAGAATTCCCTGGCCGAGCCCGAGAAGGTGGTGCCCAGAAACGAGACATTGACAATCGAGGGTGAAGAACTGGAGTTCGAGGTGCCAGCCTATTCGCTCTCCGTCATTCAGATACCCGTTTCCGAGGTCAGCACAGAGGAGAAGCCGCAGTCTGCCGAGCCCCCATCCGCCGTCGTCAGCTACGATTTCGAGAACGAGGCACAAGGGCTGGAGTTCGCCGACGGCAACCATGCCTTCTATACCGACGAGGAGGGCTATGTCGATTTGGGCAACGAAGCCGCCCTGGCCATCGGCAGGGTGCTCAACGGCGGAGCATACAGCGTCAGCCTCAACCTCATGTTCGCCGACAGCGGCCACCTCAATAACTACTGCTGGGCTTGGAACGTCAACAACGGCACGGGCTCCTACGCTGGCCTTATCAATCAGGCCAACAATGTCAACTGGTACTTCGAGAGGAAAGCCAACTCGGGTTCCGTAGCGGTTAACTCCCGCTCCGGCCTCAGCTGGCGGACATGGCACAACGTCACCGTCACCGCCGATGCCACCACCACGAGCATCTACATCGACGGCATCCTCCGCAAGACCGAGCCCTCGAACACCAACGCCCTCACCCTCAACGCCTCCACCGTGGCATGGATAGGACGCAGCCCCTACACCGCCGACGCCTTGATGAGCCAGACCTTCTTCGACGACTTTGCCGTCTATGATGGCGTCCTCTCTCCGGCACAAGTCCTGGCTCTTTATGAAGCCGCAGCCGCCAAGAGCACCGAGTGCCCTGCCCTCGTCCCCGAGCCCGAAACGGAGCCCAATGCCGACGCCATCAGGCTCATCGGCGACGGAGAAGAGGTCGACATCACATCCCTGCTGAAGAACGCCAACTTCGCCTCGGGCGGCAACTATTGGGAGGGCACCACCTTCACCGCAGCGCCCGGCACCGTGGCAGAGCAATACAACAAGGTGTTCGACACCTATCAGGTGCTCCCCGACATGCCCGCAGGCATCTACCGCCTCAGCTGGCAGGGCTTCTACCGCAACGGCAACATAGCCAACGCCCACCTGCGCCACATGGCAGGGCAGGAGGACACCGCAGAGGTCTATGCTAACGAAGAGGCCGCCAACCTGCTCTCCATCTACGACGAGTCGGTGCCCTACACCTTCGAGCCCTACACCTATCCCGACAATGTGACGACTGCCAACCAAGCCTTCCTCGACGGATACTACCGGCAGCAGATGGAGTTCACGCTCCAGGAGACCACCGACCTCCGCATCGGCATGCGCCACTTCGCCCCAACCGTCTATGACTGGGCTTGTGTGGACAATTTCAGCCTCACCTACCTGAAGGACAACAGCACGGGAATCCGTGAAGTGGTAAGCGAGAAGCAACCGACTTCGGCTGTTTACGACCTCAGTGGCCGCCGAGTGGCAAGCTCCACGACCGCAGGACTGCCCAAAGGCGTCTATGTCGTTAAGGGTAAGAAGGTTATAGTGAAATAGAAAACCCCTTAGGGAGGAGTGAAAAACGCCGCGTGCGGCGATGACCAACGCCGCACGCGGAAATGACCAACGCCGCACGCGGGGATTGCCATCGCCGCACGCGGCGTTTTTAATGCCCTTTTCAGAACCTTCCTCCTCCGTTTTGCTGGGCCTCTGCCTGCCAGCCGTTCTCTCTGTCCTGCCGGAGGGGGGAGTGGCGTCCGTCGCTTGGCTGTCGGCACGCCGTTTTTGCAGGTCGGGTGCGGATGGGTTTCCCGTGCAGCATCGGGCAAAAGACCGGCAAAAGCGTTATTTTTCCCCAAAAAAGTTTTTGCCCTGTCGTTTTTTTCCGTATCTTTGCATTTCGGGAGGCCTACATCGCCCTCCAACCCTCTGGCTTCCTTTGGCTTCCCAGACGATTAAGAAAATGAACAAATGAAAATGAAGGATTAAATATGCTGTTCAATTCCATCTCGTTCCTGCTGTTCTTTCCCATAGTTTGCCTCGTTTGCTTCTGCATCCCAGCGAGGCGGATTAGGGCAAGAAATCTGTGGCTCCTGGCCTGCAGCTACTATTTCTACATGAACTGGGAGCCGGCATACGCCCTCCTGCTGCTCACAAGCACCGTGGTGACCTATTTCGCTGCGCTCGGCATCAGCCATTATAGGGAGCAGGCGGGAAGGAAGGCGTGCCTGGTGGCCAGCCTGGTCTTGAACCTCGCCATCCTGTTCCTGTTCAAGTACTACAATTTCCTCGCGTCGAACATCGAGGCGCTGCTGGGGGCGACGGGGCTCGGCATAGACCTCCCCGAGTTCGGGCTGCTGCTGCCCGTGGGCATCTCCTTCTACATTTTCCAGGCTTTGGGGTATTCGATAGATGTCT